>Ga0214923_10001684_pt1 | contig 30925 bp, 31 predicted proteins | sample LL1510_MetaG_FD_177993 | JGI IMG/M metagenome (GOLD analysis project Ga0214923, IMG submission 177993) | Freshwater microbial communities from Lake Lanier, Atlanta, Georgia, United States - LL-1510 | ecosystem: Environmental > Aquatic > Freshwater > Lake | place: USA: Georgia | collected...
TTCTCAATATTTGTATTTGGTTGTTTTTCGAGAACATCTTTCGGTGGGTTCTCAATATTTGTATTTGGTTGTTTTTCGAGAACATCTTTCGGTGGGTTCTCAATATTTGTATTTGGTTGTTTTTCGAGAACATCTTTCGGTGGATTCTCAATATTTGTATTTGGTTGTTTTTCGAGAACATCTTTCGGTGGGTTCTCAATATTTGTATTTGGTTGTTTTTCGAGAACATCGGTTTTTTCATTATCTGTGGATTGTATAAAATCCAGGTTCTCGAATACAGCTATTATATTATTATTTCCAACATCAACAAACCCTTTATACATTTCAGAAATATTTTCGATTGGTTTTTCACTTTTAGAATTATATAATCGAGAACATTCATCTAAAAAATATGTTTCAATATCACTGTTTTCTGGAATATTATTAAATTTTATAGTTGTTTCTGGAAATTGGTAAAACCCATCTTTTTTTATAAAGAAAAATTCTAAGAAGGGTGTTCTCAATTCATGATTTATTTTATAAATACAAATTGATAAATTATATTCGAGGTTTAAATCACGATGTAATTCTATGTCTCTAGATAAATCATCGTTGTCTATGTATACATAATTTTCATTTTCGAGTGGTTCTTTTTCTATATATTCGTATTTTGTTTTCATATTTGATTGAGATGGTTGAATTGAATTGGTTTTATCAGTTATAATATTATCATCTGTATGTGGTTTCTCTTTTTTTATTACTGATACAGTATTTGATGGATTTCCTACAACTTTTTCCATTATTTTGGTCTTTAAATTGGTCTTTGACATTTATATAGTTATTGTATATTTTTTAATTACGATTATTTTATATAATTTAAAACAATATAAACATTAATGGTATAATATAATAACAAGCAATCTATATCCAGCGCTCGTTATTGAATATTTTCAAAACACTCTACTAAATTAAAAATGTACGCCGACGAATACGAAAAAGAAGAAGAACAATATAATGATTATTTGGACGTCGATACTTATAGTATTTCTGAGGTTTCTAGTGTAAATACATACGATAAAAATAAAAAGAAAAAATACGAAGATGCGAAAAAAGCGGACCCAGGTTATCATAAATTGAAACGTTATGTCAATACCAAAACCGGAATCAAAAGAGAATCTTATGAACTCTATACTACGTCATGTGATACTGGTGCTATTATTCGTAACGCTGTTACTGGTGTTCGATTCAATAAATTTCGTGTTGGTAGTCGGGCTGAATCCCAGTTTTTTAAAACTCGTTTAGTAACTGGTGAAACGGGTCGTGATGGTGAAACTTTATATTTTGATAGTCCAGAAGAATATGAGAAACATATGAGGATTACAGTTCCACCTGAAATTAAAGAAAAATGGTTAGAAAAACGTATGTATGATTTACGTAGAGAATAATGAAACATTCAAAAACTAAAAATCTAGAAAATCAAAAATTAAAAAATCAAATCAAAAAAATATTTCCATTATATATATATAATTATATAATGGACAACCAAACTGAAGAAAAAACACATGCGGAACAAGTTGAACATTCTGAACCCACAAATCATCATAACAATGGCATCACAGAATCAAATGACTCTAATCTAATACCTCCAACTACTGAAACTATTATCCGTGAAGAAATAGGGGCAAAAAAGTGCTGCTCTGTTAGTAAAGACATCTATTATGTTATGTATTGTTGTTTCAAAACATGGTCATTTAGTCTAAACGCTTGTGAGGGTGGTTGTATGTGTTTATCAAAATCCTGTTTATTATGTAGTGATTTAGCACTTGGTTGTAATAAATGTTTAGAACAAATGGACTGTGATGGTCATTAAATAAATTGTGTAAAATTATATAAATATAATATTAGTAATTTAATTAATATTATACATAATATATATATGTTTTGGAAAACAATACTATTGAATATCGTCTATTATAGTAATGTTTGTCGTATAACGCCATATCAACTAAGATATACTTCTACAATAAATTCAAAAGATATAAATAGAAAAAAAATGAATCTTCATTCTACCACATATGATGATGATAATGAAATAACTAATAATTTATTCGATTCTAAGAACGATTTTTTTGATTCAATAAGAAAAGCACCATTTGTAAACATGAAAACATATAATTCTTCTTTTTCAAAAAAGGCGGGTTATGACGAAAGATATGATAGAATCCCGGATAAAGCGAGTGATAATGATGTTATTATGAATTTGACAAAATTTTATAATGATATGAAATTATTAAGAGAATTAGAAAGTAATATTTCCTATTTTACAAAAATCAATTTGATAAATGAGAACGATAAATCGAAAAATAATAATTCAACCTATTCCCATGACTTATTAGCTGGTGGATTACTTAGAGATTGGTAATTACGTATATATTTTGTATATATTGTATATATTATTTGTATATAATGTCTATAAAACCAATCATAGCAATTGCTGTGTTTGATACTAAAAAGATAAAAGGCACTGTATATTTCAGTGAAGATTTGAAAAATAATTGTGTAAATATCGATATCAATTTAGTGGGTCTAAAAAAATCTGGCTTACATGGTTTTCATGTACATGAATATGGCGATATGAGTGAACAATGCCAAAGTATGTGTGCTCATTTCAATCCATACAATAAAAAACATGGCGGTCAAAGGTCAACCGAGCGTCATGTCGGTGATTTAGGAAATCTAATTACCGATGAAAACGGATTCGCAAAATATAGAATAACTGATTCTCTTATTAAATTACGAGGAACTAAATCCAATATTATAGGTCGTGGACTGGTTATTCACGAAGACGAAGATGATTGTGGTCTAGGTAATATGCCTGATAGTTTAACAACTGGTAATTCTGGTAAGAGAATTGCTTGTGCCGTTATTGGTTACGCAAAACAATGTTAAACTACCCATAAAAAAAATATGTATAATATATAAATATTTGAATTATATATTATAAAATGAGAGACACACCAGTACCTATTATAGCATATATCATGGTTGGACTTACTTCGGCTGTATTGGCATACGTTACTTATTCTGATAATAGTGTTCCCGGACAAGAAAAAATTCAAGAAAATACACAATCCGAATCGAATACAGCGTCCACTTCTGGAATTTTACCAATTGCTGCCGCTGCCGCTATGTTACCTGCTTTACCCGCATTTTTTAGTGGTAAAAAAGAAGAACCTCCAATGGCTGAAGCAAAAATAATAAAAGAAGAAAATGAACAACCAACTGATGAAAACGAGAAACAACAAGATGGCGAAGAACAACAACTGTTTGAAAATGAGATCAAACAAACTGGTGGAAAAAAAACGAAAAAAAATAAGACAAAAACAAATAAACAATTACATAAAAAAAATAAAACGAAACATCGTAAGTAAAAAATTGAAAATAATAACGATTCATTTATTATAAATATAAATAAATGAATAATAATAATAGCACCAAAAGTGTATATGATTTTTATAAATTGAAAAATTGGATAAGTCCTAAACGAATATGTTGGCGAGAATTAGTATCAAGTAAAAATGCGATTCCGTTTATTGAAAAACATATTGATGTATTAAATATTGATTGCTTAAAAAAATTATCAAGAAACCCATTTGCTGCGGAAATGCTAATAAACCATCTAGATAAAATATCCTGGAATGATTTTGTAAATAACCCGAATGCTATTCATATAATCGATAAACATTTTGATTTATGTTTTCAATCTATTAATTGGCGAGGTAGATTAGATTTATTGAGACATCCAAATTTTATTCATATTTTAAAAAAATACGAAAATAAAATAATAGATGAGTTATTATTTAGTGATTGTTTAACATCACTAGCAGAAATTATAAATCCTAATTATATTGATTTATTAGAAAAATATATGAAAAAATATCCAGAAAAAATAGAGAGGGAATCAAGTTATTTTTGGAAAGGATTATGTGAAAACCCATACGCTATACATTTAATAAAACAAAATCTAAATAAATTAACAATTGATTGTTGGAATATATTAGCAAAGAATCCGAATGCTATACCTTTATTAGAAGAAAACCTAGATAAAATAAATGATAATGGTTGGCGTAATTTATCTGAAAATCCTAATGCGATTCCCATATTAGAAAAAAATCCAGATAAAATAAATTGGTATAGTTTATCATCGAATCCAAATGGTATTCCATTAATAGAAAAATATCCTGATAAAATTAACTATCTTTTGAAGTTAGATTGTGATAATTTTTCAGTAAATTTACCTATTTTTGAAATTGATTATGATGCTATAGCAAAACGTTGTTCTATTTATAAAGAAGAACTTATGGAAATAGCATTACATCCGTCTAGAATTGAACATTATATTAACCAAGGAATACCATTTAAAGATTTAGATAATTATATATAAATATATATCATTTATACCTTATTGTGTTATATGGGCATTTATGACAATGGTACTATTTTTGGAATAAGAATATATGATTTCAATGACGACGATTTTGCTAATATATTATTTGAAGAAAAATATAATGAAATAATGACTCATGAACAAATGAGAGAAGCATATTTTTTTTATACCGAATTGAATAACAAAAATGAAATACGGTTTGAATATTATACTCAATGTAGTAGTACATATGGAGAAGGACTTTTTTTAAGGTGGTATCCAATGTCATTGAATATATTTTTAGAAAAATTTGGCATTGAAGATGAAACAAAAGTATAAAAAATTGATTATTTTTTATAAATATAATAATCAATTATCAATAAAACAATCAATAAAATGAACTTATTTATTCTTTCTTTATCATTCAAAGAATGCGCTGAATTCATGTTTGACAAACATGTATCTAAAATCTTATTAGAAGCTGTTCAAATGTTATGTACTGCTATACAGATTGTAGACCCCGATAATGAAATAAAAAATGTTATAAAACTATACAAAATATGTCATAAAAATCACCCTACTACTATTTGGATGCGGTCTTCTTTGGCAAATTATATCTGGACACTAGATTTAATTGATGCTATGCATGAAGAATGGAAATATCGATACGACCACCCACCTGATAAAATACATAAATCATATATTGTAGCAAAACATTTGAGAAAGTTTGCTCCAAGTGCGGATAAATTCCAACATATTGGACTCTTACCATTTGCTCTTGCTATGCCAGTTGAATGTAAAAGCAGCGACCCTGTTGAATCTTATCGTAAATATTACCAAACACCAGAAAAACAAAAAATTGCGTCTTGGAGAAAAAGAAACAAACCAGAATGGTATCAAATAAAAAATGTATAAAATATATAAAGTATTATAGTTTATACATTTTGTTTTACACGTTTTTTATTGAATAATAATGAATAATTTATTTCATTTTTCTACTTTGTTTTCCCTTTTTCTGTTTTGATGTTTTCCTTTTTGTGTTTTTTACTCTTTTTTTGCGTTTGTTTCCTCCACGAGATATTAAATTTACACCATGGATATTAATACAGCCTTCATCATTGCTCATCGAAGATAAAAAATCAATACATTGGTTTTCATTTAAATTTATTGTTGATATAGTAATAGGTTCCATTTCATCTAATAAAAAAGTCTCCAACATCTGTATCGGTTTTATATGATAGGAGTAAATAAAACAAAATAAACCAATTACTCTTCTTCCATCATAATCAGTGTTATTTGTATAGATTCTCTCAGAACAAACTTGAACATCTAAAGATTCCGTGTCCCTATATTTATTAGCAACTTGAATATGAAGAATATTTTCTTCTCTTTTTTCATTAGGATTAATTACCGCATGTTTCCATAAAGTATCAGGAAAAACAATAGTATCACCATTTTTTAATTTATTGCGAAAAAGTGGGGGTAGGTAGTTTTTCTTTTTTATTTCATTATATATTTTCTTGACTAACTCATATTTTTCATGAATTAAATCACCCATTGTATCAGCTGGAAATTCAAATTCATTTGTATCTTCGGTTGTCTTTATTAATTGTTGGTGTATAACGGTATCATTATTTTCATGATAAAATAATAATTCACTTCCTAATACAAATGGTTTATTTATATTACTATATTGTAAAATTTGAAATATTGTGCTATCATTATGATAACTAGTGTTTATAATTGATTTATCATTTGCGTTTAAACTTAAACAAATACAAGTGTTAAATTGTATTTCATTATCTCCATCTATTATGCTTTTAGGTTTACTTGGAATATTTGATAAATAATTTAATATACCAGAATTAATAACTTGATAATTAATATAGTTGTTTATAAGGTCTTTATTTTTGTTGTAAACATTTATGATACTATCTAAATTTCTATCAATATCGCGTATAATAGGTGTAATTGAAATCGGTTTGTTATCTTCAAAATTTATTCTAAATAACATATTCCTCAGATTCATTAAAATTTCGAGATTTTCATCGCTGAACATATCTACACCTGCTTGTTTACTAAATACTTTATAAAATGGATAATTATCTAATAAAACACTAACATTATCTTGTATATCATTAACTTGTATATGATTACTTTTCAGCATAGTTATATAATATTTACATTTTATTATTATTTTGGTGAAATAATAATACTATGTTTCAAGTTTCAGAAGAATTACATATGAGAAAATGTGTAAAAATATTATTCCATAAAATTGAATAAAAATACCTTTTTTATTCAATCAAAAAACTAAACTAAAATGTACTGCTTAACTAATTTACTAAAACCAGACTCGACAAACAATAGTGATGTAAAAATAATAAATTATGATAATGAAACCTCAATAGAAACATTCAAAAATGTTATAAATTTATTATCATATAATAGAAATGGCTACGATAAAATATATATATCATTCGGTAGCAAATTAACCGATACTTTTATAAAATTTGATTCCCCTGAAAAAAAACGTAACAAAAAATTTTTATCAAATTCGACTGAACAAATGATGCCCGTATTCATAAAAACTTCTGAATCGGATACACGTATTCTCTGTGTGGTGATTGATAATTTCGAAAACGAACATAATATCAATAAAAATATGGTTTTATTAGAATCAGAACAAAAACCTAATATCGATATCGTTATTTATGACAAATTTTGTTCTCAACCATTCTTATCCGAACTGATAAAATATTTTGTAAAACTATTTATTTTATTTGATTTGAATCAAAAAAACGTAATGATTTGTAATTATGTAAATTATAATAACAAAACTACTAATGAAATTGACTTATATTCACAAAAAATGATTCCAGAAACTATTCAAAAAGTCTTAGATAATCCAGAATTCGAAAAATATACTTATTGTTTTTATCAATGGTTTGGATATAAATTTTACTTTTATAATTTCATCTATAATTATAAAATTATTGAATTATTAGCAAGTGTAAATAATAACTGGTTGAGCGATTTCGAAATTTTCGTAAAACAACTGATATATGATCACGACGAAACTGTTTTTATAAATAACGATTCTACAAAGAAACAAAAAATAATGCTAACTGACCCAAAAATGCTTTTAGTAATGGATAATGTTTATGATATTACAAGTGATTGTTCGTATAAATATGAAATTGCTACATCTTTACGTAAATATTTCTACGAACATGGCCAACTAGAACTTTCATATGACTAGTTTATATTGAATTTGATTTATCTATACATCTATCGAAAAATGCTTTTATTTGTTCTGTATTTGCTCCTAATACTGCATCATCTGGTATAAATGATGTATTTCCTTTGTAATAACATAATATTGCTGGAATACCATTTATCATTTTTTTATTTTTCAAATAAGCATATAAATCAATTGATTCATCAACATCAATTAATACACATTGAATATTATTTGGCATTAAATTAAATTCTTGCTTAACATATGCCTCGATTGATTTACATGGCTTACACCATTCAGCACCTAATTTAACAATGATTAAACCAGGATTGGTTGTTAATAAATTCAAGAATGCTTGACGGTCTTCTAATTCAGTTATAAGTTGTAAAGGCATACCGTATAAATATATATACATTATATTTTTATTTTTATATGCGTTTTGTTGTAATCTAATTTATTAGTGTTATAATATATCACTTATTTTAGAAAACTATACAAATGACAGATTCAAAATCACATAATTTAAATATTCATATGTATAAATTCGATGAAATTTTAGGATTATTCGATTTAACCTATGATATTTCGATTGAAGATATGAAACGTGCCAAAAAAAAAGTATTAATGACACACCCCGATAAATCTCGCCTTCCACCTGATTATTTTCTTTTTTATAAAAAAGCTTTTGATATTGTTGTAAGATTCTATGAAGAGCAAAATAAACAAAATCAAAAATTGCCTACTGAGAAACAGAACTATGATACATCAAATATGGATACTTCCAATAAATCTATGTCGAAACAAGTATCCAATGCTATCAATAAAATGAGTGATAAAGAATTTCAACAAAAGTTCAATAAATTATTCGAGGAAAATATGTCGACTCGTCCTGACCCATCGAAAAATGAATGGTTTCATAAAGACGAACCTATTTATAATATCGTTGAAAAAGTGAATTCGAATAATATGGGTCAAGTATTCGATAAAATTAAACAAACACAACAGCAAACGACAGTAGATAAATATAGGGGTGTAGAGAATTTATATGTTAATATGGATTCAGGTTCTCGATTATATGATGATGATGACGCAGATAATGATGATACATATGTTACATGTGACCCTTTTAGTAAATTAAAATTCGATGATTTACGTAAAGTACATAAAGACCAAACTGTGTTTGCTGTTAGCGAACGTGATATTCAAAAAGTACCAAAATACTCTAGTATAGACCATTTTATGAGAGAACGAGGCAAACAAACACTAACACCACTAGAAAAACAAGAAGCAGAACGTGTTTTAGCAAGTCAAGATAAAGTATATAGAGAACGTATGATGCGTAAAGAATATGAAGCACAAATGAAAAGTTCTCAATATAACGAAAAAAATAAGGCTGTATTATCTAATTTCTTGAGATTACAAAATATTTAGAATATCATATAAAATATATTCTATTCTATTCTATATATACGTATTAACGTAAATGCCAAAACGTTGTCCAAATGGAACTAGACGTAATAAAACTACTAGAAAATGTGAACCAAAAAACAAGTCGATGTCAAACAAGTCACCATCACCAAAACCCAAAAATAAAACCTCAAAAGCTAAAAACCCATGTGTAAAAGGTATAAAAATGCCTCAACATCGTATCGATGATATTATTAAACATGAAAGAAAAAAAAACGAATCTGAAGAACGTTACGCAAAAATGGAAAATGATTTAAATAATTCATGTTTTCCAAAAAAAACAGACTGGAATAAAATTAGAACGTATACGTTAGCATCTTATGCTGCTATCAAAGAATAAGCGTTGGTTTTTATAAAATATAAACTATGTATTTTTATATTTTTCTAATATGATTTATCTCCTCATTAACCATGGTTTCTCCATATCCAACATCATATTTTCATAATTTACATTTCTATTTTCAATATCACTATAACTTTCATACTGTGTTACTGTTGGTGGAGTAATCATATACCAAAAATCTTGTAATTGTAATCTTTTCCAATACATATCTAGAGCATATGTTGATGGATTATTTGGTTCTCGTATGAGACCATTAGCACTTTCGCGAAAATTTTTTAAAAGTGTATCATAATAATGTTTTTTTACTACATATCCTGTAGTGGTTTGGCAATAAAATACTCTAGCACAATATTCAGTTACTTGTTGGAATGGCGGAACATTATTACCACCTATTATTAATAAATCCCAATTGATATCGTCGTTCTCATAAAATCTTTGTAAATTTCTTTTGAATAATTCTGGATTACGAAATGTAATATCGTCCTCACAAATAAATACATATTCATAATCACGTTGTTTGGCTAGTTCTAAACACTTAATATGGCTCATCGTACAACCTACCGCACCAATATTCATTTTTATAGCATTTACACGTTCTGCGTCGATTCCCATTTTTTTGAATTCAGCGTTTATATGTTCCAATCTATCTTTTCTATGTTCTAGATTTATAAAAAGTGTATGTTTCAATAATTCCATCTTTTTGTCAAATATATACTATAAAATATATATTTGTTCGTTTTTATATATTTTTAGATGTGTTCTATTTGTAAATAAGAAGGTAAATTATCATATTTTTTTTTTACGAAATTACAGAATTCAATATAAGACAACCCAAAAGAATCTATTTTACATTTTTCTTCTATTTCCTTTACAAAATATTTCGATTCACGAATACGATATCCATATTTACCAAACGCACTAAATTTATGATATTGTAATAAATCCGGATAAAATTTATCCATAAATGATGCCAATGTTATATATTCACTAAACCGAAAATAAGTATGTGACAAACTCATAATACTATGTATCCAAGTTGGATTTTCGGTTAGTTTACATTCATATAATTCAATATATGATAACAAATCGTTTATGATATTATGATGAAATACAAAATGATGTGGAACAAATGTGCCCTCGTCTGGTACTATCATTTTTATGCCGGCTAGAGCATTCAAAGAATTCTTATATTGTTCTATATTCCATTCTGACCGAGCTTGTTCTTGTAATAACGCAAAACGATAATATGGATTTTCTTTGGTTGGATAAATATCCCATTTGATAATTGGAACTAAATCTGAATCCCAAACTACAAATGGGTCTGATAAACCTTTTATTTGTTTTTGCGCCCCTAATTTTATAATTTGTTGATACCACCAACCAAATTCGCGAGAACGTTCATCATTTTCGTTATTGAATAATTGTTTTATATCATCAATACTCAATCCATAATTTTTCATAAAAAACGTTTCTTCTGGTAAGGCAATTATAGTATTTTTATTCCAATTACTAGACATCGTGTTAATTTCATCTACATAGTTTAATGGAGTTATTATATAAATAACGCGTGGATTATAAAAAGTATGTAGTGCTTCTATAACTGTTCTTACCATATTATGGTAACGATGTAGTGGTATAACAAAATCGACTACACCATTATCTTGATACATATAATTCAAATAATATAATATACATATATCAGATTATTTTTTATTTTTTTCTAAAACTACTATCATTGAGAACATTTTCTTTATAGTACATTTATACCTTTGCGTATTTATAATGCGCAAATATGTATTATTACGATAAAATTGATGATAATATTGATGTTTATATAATTATAAAAATTATCAATCTTATAACAAAATGCCAATAAATCGCATCGAAAACGATTCTGTAATTGAAGAATATGGTGATGATTATTTATATTACTACGATGGATCTACCTATAAAGGTGATTTAATTTATTGTGAAAATAGTGATTATGTTCGAGAAGGTTTTGGTGTAATGAAATATTCTGATAATAAAAGTTCTTATAGTGGATATTATAAAAATAACTTAAAAAATGGATATGGGAAATTTATTTATAGTAACGGTGATATATATGAAGGAGAATTTTTGAATGGTATTAAATCTGGTAATGGTAAATTTACTTTTATTGATGGTAAAACATATGAAGGAGAATTTTTGAATGACGTTATATGGGGATATGGTAAATTGATTTCAACCATTGATAATAAAAGTTTTATATACGAGGGTGAGTGGCAAAACGATAAAAAACATGGCAAAGGTAAATATATATTCAAAGAATTATGTAATGATAACAATGATATAAAAATATATGAAGAATTTGAAGGCACATGGGTTGATGATATAAAACATGGTAAGGGTAAATATATATACAAAGAAAAATATGATATCAATGATTTTGATGATAATGACGAACTCGAAATACAATTTTATGAAGAAGAATTTGAAGGTACGTGGGTTAATGATGAAAAACATGGAATGAGTGAATTTAAAACAAAGGGTTTATGGCGAAATAATAATTTAGTTTCAACTATTGAATATGAAAAATTTCAAAATATAATAAATGCTGAAAATGCTGAAAATAATAAAAAAACATCTAATTTCGAAGGAGATAGATTTCATTATATGTTTCCACCAGATGAAGTATATGAATTTTATTAAATAATTTTACGTATAAAAACGCAATACTATATAATTTACATAGTTTTTTTACAGAATTTATTTCTTTTCAATTACTACTTCTTTGAGAACATTCCGCATTATTTTTTCTACATACTTTTCATGTTCAGTATCATTTTGTCCTCCTAATGAATTCAATGCTATTTTCATATAATCATTATTCTCTTTGGTATCTAATATTCTGAAATCTGGGTTTTCTTGCTGCCATTTTGGTAATGTTTTCATATTTTTACGTGCTATTCTTTGTATAGCTAATTTTAATTTGGCTTTTTCTTCATCGTCCTTTTCCCATGAATTTTCATCTTTTACATACACAGTTTCACGTTTCAAATCCGTACAATGTATTGGTCTCATTGTATAATCAAGTTCTCGAAGACCTCTTAAAAATATTCCACTGATTCCTTCTACATATCCTAGTTTGCCAGTTTTTTCTAAATCGGCAATTTGTACTTGTAATGAATTAACAAAATCAGCAATATTCATAGCATCTTTACAAGTTTCGTTTAAAAAGAATTGTAAATTGAATTGAGTATTGTTTGTAGTATTATTAGTAGTATTATTTGTGGTATTATTAGTAACAGATTGATTCTTGGACAATTCTATAATTTGTTTGCTATGTTCTTTGTTTTGTTCAATCAAAATAGTCTGTAATTCTTTATTTTGTTTTATCAAATCCAATACTAAATCAATAGTTATTTCTTGTTTATTATTATCAAGTTCTCGGAATTCATTTGACAATTCATTTTTATTTTCAAGAACCTGACATTTTTTCTTATGTTTATATAATCCACTATATGTGATAAATGATTTATTACATGTATTACAAACATTCTCTTTTTGAATATTATTAATCATATTAACATGTTTTATAGTAGATAAATGTCTATTATAATTTGATTTATCATTCGAATGATACGCACAAATATTACAAATATATGTATCTTTTTGTAATTCTGGTTGGTTGTTTTCGATTTCCAATTCTCCCAATTGACTGGTTTTTGTTCTTAAAATATGTTTTCGAGTAGATAAATGTCGTTGATAATCATTTTTTTTACACGTATTAAAGTCACAAAAATCACAGCAAAAATTTTGTGTAAAATTTTGGTTAATTTTGATTTCCATTTTTCCTAAAACACTGATAAAAAATGGGAAGAAAAAAAACTGGTTTAATTTACGCAAAAAAAAATTATGCTAACACATTTTGAATCATTTTTTTTGTATTTACAGCATCTCCGAGCAAAATCACTTTTTTGCAAAAACTTCTTCGAGGTTTTTCAAAAATGGACATTTTTAAAATGTCCAATTTCAAAAATTGACCCCGTTTTATTTTTCTGATTTTTATTTTTCTAAGAGTAAAACTATTTAATAATCAAATAGTTTTACGGAATTTATTTCTTTTCAATTACTACTTCTTTGAGAACATTCCGCATTATTTTTTCTACATATTTTTCATGTTCAGTATCTGTTTGACCACCCATGGAATTCAATGCTATTTTCATATAAGAATCATTCTCTTTAGTATCTAATATTCTGAAATCTGGATTTTCTTGCTGCCATTTTGGTAATGTTTTCATGTTTTTACGTGCGATCCTTTGTATTGCTAATTTTAATTTGGCTTTTTCATCATCATCTTTTTCCCATGAATTTTCGTCTTTTACATAAACTGTTTCACGTTTCAAATCCGTACAATGTATTGGTCTCATTGTATAATCAAGTTCTCGAAGACCTCTCAAAAATATTCCACTGATTCCTTCTACATATCCTAATTTACCAGTTTTTTCTAAATCGGCAATTTGAACTTGTAATGAATTCACAAAATCTGTAATATTCATAGCATCTTTACAAGTTTCATTCAGAAAGAAATTCAGATTGAATTGAGTATTATTCGTAGTATTGTTGGTAGTATTGTTGGTAGTATTATTGGTAATACTATTTGATGGTTTGCTTGCTAATTCAATTATTTGTTTATGAAGTTCTTCGTTTTGTTCTAATAATCTATTTTGTAATTCTTTATTTTGTTCAATAAGAACATTTTGAATTTCTTTGTTTTCTTTTAGTATTTCTATAAATAATTCTGGTGTAAATGTATTTGTTGGTTCATATAGATTTTCTTGACTTGTTATAGTACATTTTTGTTTATGGTACCATAGGCTACTTTTATTAAAATATGTTTTATTACATTGACTACAATTATGGAGTTGGGTTTTTTGGGGTAATTTTGGTTCAATTTGGTTCAATTCCGCATTGTTTATATGTTTTCGAGTGCGCAAATGTCTGCCATAATCTTTTTTATTACTCGATTTAAATGCGCATTTTTCACAAAAAAAATTTGGGGTTTTTTGGGGGTAAAATTGTTCTAAATTCATTCTATATATTTGAACCAGAAAAAACCCTTTTTGGTTTTACGCATAAAATTATTTAAAAATTTATGCAGCCATTTTTTTCGAAAAAAAACGGTTTTCAAAGCATTATCGAGTGAAATCACTTTTTTGCAAAAACTCCATCGCCATTTTTCAAAAATGGACATTTTAAAAATGTCCAATTTCAAAAAGTTGACCCCGATTTATTTTACAAAAGTTTTTTATTATTATTCGTAAAATTATTTATTTTGTATGGCAGTTAAAATGGCAAATGTACCTGATATAGTAAACGGAAGTATATGGAGAAAAAACATGTGAGTGTATGTGCTGCGATAATATGCTAGTTCTCTTTCATACGTATTTGGAATAGTATACTCTAAAGAGAAATAAAAGAATTTACTACGAATATTACTTTTTCTTTCATACGATATCTGATAATATAATAAATATTCATTCATAAAAAACATAAACAGAGAACAAAATACACATAAATACCATATTTTTTGATATAATCTTATAAATTGATTACTTTCAATATATGTGAAACAAATCATACTATAACTAGCCATTATAGTATCCAATGTTTTTATAATTCCTTTACGTTTTACATAGTTCCAATGTATCATTGATAATACGTATAAAATGCTTAAATTATAAAATGAATAAATATAGTTTAGTTTATATGCGATAAATGAATTTAATAAAATAATTTGTATAGAATAAAAAGCTTTTCTAGAAATATGTTGTGGTATCAAAATTACCTTATCGTTATGTTGATAGTACATATATTCTTTACGCTATTTATGAATCAAAGAATAGATACAAGCAAACTAGTAGGGCCAATTTATACCTAATCTTATAAAATATAATTTAAACCTTTTAAATATTTTACGTAAATATTTTATTTATCATCAGGAACCATAGTAATGTTTTCATCGGTGGGTTCATTTTGTATTACACCGACCAGAAAGAATTTTGTCGGCGACTAGTCCATTCTAAAAATGAGAATTTGTCTCATTTTTCTTTATGGACGGTTTAATTCTATCAAATTATCAGTGCTTTGAAAGTTCTCAAACTGTTTGCTTATATTTTTATTTTTCAATTCAAGGATTTCGTTTTTTATCTCGGTAATCGAATTGGATAGGTCAATCATCATTTTTTGTAATGATATCAAAAGTTCTCGATTATTATCATTCGATGATGGTTCTGTAATAGGTTTTTGAACAGTAGGTTCTATAACCATAGTAGAATTATCGGTTTTAGTAGGAACAATTGGTGGTGGTGCGAATATTTTGAGTTCTTCCTCGCGTTGTTGTAAATGAGTTTTGATTAATTCGTCCATGTTTTGTATAACCCCATCTTCGATTTTATCACGGAAATCAACGTCGGCAGGTGCCTTTTTTTCCAACATAGATTCATATTCTTTTTGGCGTTGTGTGAATTGATTATTAAATATTTCTTGACGATTATCAGGAGTTATAGGCGGTGTATTTATAAAATTAGGTACATTTTGAGATTGAGTTTGTGTAATAGGATTATTAAAAATAGAGTTTGTATTTGTAGTTTTAGTAGCTTCGACCATTTTTTCACGTATGATTTGTATCATGGTGAAAATAGTATCCTGGTTCATTTTGTATAAATCATCTTTTGTTATATTTGGGTTTGGGTTCTTATTATAAATGGCTTCAATAACGGTTTTGAACCAAAATTCTTTTTTTTGATTTGGAAATTGTAAAAAATAAGAATTAATGAAATGATTTTGGTTGATAATATTCCATAATAGTTCTTGGTTATCAGGGTGTGTGTATATAGACATGTATATAAATATAGTTCAAAAAATATATTTATATGCTTTATAATTTTTGTTTCTTTTGGCGTTTTTGTGTTTTATGTGTTTTTTGTGTTTTTCTATTTTTGTTCGATTTTTTTTGAGTTTTTTTTTTACCTCCTTTTAGTAAAATTCCTTTTTTTATTTGCCTTTTTCTAATCGAATTATTAGGAACACTTCCTTTTTTATGAAAAGTAACTTTTTTAGGAACACTTCCTTTTTCACGAACAGTAACTTTTTCACTATCACTATCACTATCACTTCCTTTTTCACTATCACTATCGTTTCTTTTTTTTGAATTTTTAGAACTTCCTTTTCTAATGTTTGATTCATCTATTTTTTTATAATTTGCTGGATCAACTACAATATAAGTAATATCTTTTTTACCTATTTCATCATTATTATCATATGATTCTATTTTACCATTAGCATCGCGTTTAGTTTGAATAAATTTAAAAAAACTTTTTAGAAAATCATCAACATTATCAATATTAGAATAAGGTAAGCTATTATATACAGTAAAAATATTGAAATCATTCATCAAATAACCTTTACTATTTGGGTTTTCTCCTGGTTTAACAGATAATCCGACTATTATTTTATTGTTTTTTTCTTTTTTTGGCATTTCGATAGATTCATTGTCGTTACTATCACCATCATTGACATCATAATCATCATCACCATTACTATCAGAATCAAAGCGTCTAATCATCTCAACTTCTTCAACTTCACTACCATCATTTTTATTATCAATATAATCTAATAAAAATTTAGTTGTATTTGTTTCAGCAAGTGGATATTTTTTTGTATCGAGAACAAAATCCCTATTAAAATTTTTTTGAATATATGTTTGTAAATTCATATTAGTAATAGTTATGTTAGTATTACCTTCACTATCTTTATAATTTATTTTATATTTATCTAAACGATTTATAATTTCTTGACTAAAACCTATAGCACCTCCTGATGACATTGATTTTATTAATATACTAGAATATATTGATAAAATAATCCAATAATCCAATTATTTTTTTTCGTTAAAATAAATTTTTCTATAATTTTTCATATAGGTATCAGGAATACGTTCGTTTTTAAAGAATTCGATTTTTTCGTTATAATTTTTAAATTCACGTTCTTCAATACGATTAGTTAGCATAGTAATAATAAAAAATAAACAATACATACCACATTCTCTATCACCCATTTGATGTTCTGTTGGACAATTCTCATGGAAATGAATTAATTTCGGTGGTGATAAATCATTTGATTGTTCAATTACTCTATCTGAAAATTTTTTGATGTCTTTATTAATAGTTCGTCCAGCACTATCCATATAAAAAATATAATTATCGTCTAAATCAATAAACATAGAAACCCAATGACTACCTCTTTTTGTATGTTTGGCTAAATTAAATACAGCACCTAATTTTGTTTTACCAGATTCAATCATTTGTTTAACATCGAAATTACATATTTCATTCCAAACACAATTTCCTCCATAATCATCTGGACGACTATCGAAATCGATAGGTGTAGGTCCTAAAAGTTTGAAATTACTATACTTTTGTTCGTATTGTTCGAGAACATCGCGAATATCAAAATTAGAAAGCCATTCTTTATCATTTTTCCAGTCATCGGGTACATAAGGTGCGAAAGAATATTTCAATATCTGTTTTCGAACTTTTGGGTCTTTAATTTCATTGAGCCAACAATCTTCTCTACTACAAGACGACATTCGAATTTTTAATTCTTCCCAAATATCATTAGGATTTACGTACTGTATAGGATTACTAGAATGATGTTTGTTATAAGAATCTTTTAAAGTGATTAAAACCGAGTCAGTAAAACAGCTCTCTTTATTTGGTGTTAAATCTTTGACGGTAGGATTACAATTCATTGGATTAAAATGTTTTCTAGAACCGTTTTTTTTGTATTTTTTAATAGTCCTTTTCAAGGTTTTTTTATAAATTTTTGTTTTATACGATTTATTATGTTTTTTATTATGTTTTGTTTTTTTTGGCATGAAACAATGTATTTATAATATTATGTGAAAAAAAAGTGAATATTAAGAAAATGAATTTTTACGTGGGACATAATTCATATTATAAATATTGGTATGATTTGATTTTGTAATACGTTCTTTACCCCAGAATGAACCCATAGGAGATGTTATTGGTGCTAAATCGACATCCGTCGTATTATTCATAGAATAACCGAACAACATATCTTCTTCGTCGGAACCTGTGTTCTCAATTTCTTTATATTTGAAATATTTAATAAGTGATTTCATAAAAGCTTCGAAAATATCATTGATTTCAGTATTGATTTGTTTTTTCGGGTTCTCGATTAAATCATTTGTTAATGACATGATATCTCTCTTGTATTTACGAATATTAGAATAATAATCTTCTAATTCAGCATGTTTTTTCGGGTCAGAATGAGATAAATAACGATGATAATGATTTTTATTCATTAAGAATTTCAATGTAACATCATCTACGAAATTATTAGATTCAATGTTCTCAATATCGTGATTATTATTTGATAAATCCATCAAAATATACTATTAGCGAATATTATTATAATAGTATATTTCCATATTCATAATCATATACAAACCTAAATCTAAATCCAAATCCAAAAAATCTATTTTTTATCATTATTCTGTTGTTTTTTCGTTTTGCGTGTTAATTCTTTTGCTTTTTTTTTCTGTTCTTTCTCTAAATCTTTTTGAGCTTTACGTGTAGCACGTTCTTTAGCAGCCGATTCTTTTTGTAATAATTTAGTTAATTTACGAGTTTCGCGTTCTTTCAATTTATTTTTTTTCTCGAGTTCTTTCGCAATACGTTTATCCTCTTTTTCTTTTTGTTTTGCGTATTTTTGTTCATCTAATTCGACTAAATCATTCATTATTTTACCTTTATATTTATCTACTAAATTGACTAATAATTCAGTTTTGAATTCTTCTCTTTGATTTCCCTGTTTTCGTAATGTTTGTCGTAATTCCTTTTCTTCCTTTTCAATTTCCTTTTCATTATGTTTTTCTTCGGTGATACGTGCTTTAATAGTTTTACGTATATTACCATATTTTTTCTTACGGCGTTTTTCCGTTTCGCGAATAGAATCTTTCAAATCTTTTTCGATGACTATATTTTCTTTTCGTTTTAATTTCAATAAATTACGTTGTGTTTTACGTTCATCTCGAATAGTCATTTTAATGACACTTCTTTCCAATTCAGATAAATCTTCTTTTAATAATAATTTTAATTTTTCCAATTTTTTCTTATATTGGAGAACATCTAGTTTGAGTTTATTCTGTAATTCTTGTATTTTAACGTTATATAATTCGATTTCTTCATCATAGCTTTTGATAACAGGATGTTGTTTTACTAATTCATTTAATTTGGAATTACCATTTATTTTGACACCACAGTTATTTTTCAAAGCGTATAATATAGTGTTTTTGTATTTATCATAATCTTCTACAAATTGTTCAGTATTTTGTTTTATACCAGATAATGATTCTTTTCTAGCCAAATTACGTTGTTTAACAAGTTCTCGAATTTCTTTAATACTATCACGTATAACTTTTATTTCATCTTTTGCTTCGGCAATCATTTGTTTGATATTGCGTTTTACTACGGTTTCACATTGTTTCAATGATTTATTTTCTAATCCATTACATATTTCTTTTTTCAAAAATGAGAACATGTTTGTATTTACTTCACTTAATTCACCTTTGAGTTTATTATTGTTCTCAATAATTTGATTTTTTAATTGATTAATATCAGATGTCATAACATCACGAACTATTTTCTTATCGAAACGTTTCGCTTGTTCAATATCCATAATAATAGGAGTATTAATGGGTTTAATAATAGGTTGAGAGAATTGTCTAGCATCCTTTTCACGATTCAAATAACTAACATAACCGGCAATATCATTCAAATAACGTTCTCTACCGTCATTAGTAAATTTACCTTCATTATCCAAATAAGTATTAGAGAACTCTTCAAAATTAGTCGGCATTTGTTCTCGAATAGGTTTTAAAAGATTGATTAATTTAATGAGTTCTAGTGGGTCTTCCGTAATAGGTGTAGCAGTCATTAACATAAGTCTTACTGAATCTCTACCTGATATTTCATAAGAATTCATAACCGCTTGATGTAGGGCGTTCATATCAGGTCGTTCAATACTGGATAAATCACCACCGCCGTATAGTTTATGAGCTTCATCAATGATAAGAAGGGTTTTACGTAGCGGGTCGACTTCGCCATTTATTTTAACTAAGGTTTTATAAAAAGCGTTTTGTTTGGAAACTAGATTACTGAATTGTTTATAAGACATAGGACGAATACGCCATGAATTAGAAAGCATTTTCATACGTTTATTTTGTTCATCTGGAATAGTCAATTTAGATAATGTTATTTTATTACGAATGGGGTCACTACAAACTTGGTCAAACATATTTTTCCATATATCATTTTTGAGTGTTGTACGAGTAACCCATAAAATAGTATATCCTTCGCGTTCAAAAGTATTAGTAGCCGCAGCAATCGCACTGCATGTATTATGCGTTACCGTAAAATCGCCAATTAAATAACGATTATTACCATCTAATGTAAATCCATAATATTTACCTTTTCCAACCAATTGAATATTAATGCCAGTTACGAGAACATTTTTCTTCTGTTGCCGTTTTTGAACTTTTTTTTTAAAAATTTTAACAGGAATCTCAGTCAAATTATCACCATTAATAGTAATTCTGTAGTAAATACCAGTTTTCTTAATACCTTTATATGTACAAGATTTCTCACATTCTTTCATATAAGTAGCATATCCAAGAGAACGACATAAAAAAATAATATCTTCTGCTAGCATTTTATTTTTTTGTGTAATTTCATATCCTGTACCATCACAGTAACCATCTGAATCAATTAAGCCAGCTAATAATTCTAATCTGTTTTTTCTGTCATTTACTTTATAATCAAACGGAATATGTTTGTTATTAATTAAATTATATTTTTGTAATGCTTTTAGTAATTTATTTTCACCTTTTGGAATAGAAGATGAAATGCGATAATCGTAACCGCTTTGATAATTAACAGACAAATTATATTTGGGCATTTCTTTAAAAAGGTAGTATAGAACACGCGAATCTTGTGTAGTAATAAGAGGGTCTCGTTTAGAACCATCGCCTAACCAAAATCCAATAATATATGGGTCAAAATCAATTTGTTTATTTTGGAATTCAACGCCCGTTCTATATCCCTTCAAATTTTTTTTAACACTATTAGATAGTTTTAAGAATTCATTTACAGAAACCTCGTATATGTAATCATCCGTATGTATTTCATCTAAAAATATATTAGCTTCTTCCTTAGTAGAAAATCCTTTAGCCTTAACTTTACCTGTTTTATTACAAATATAGTTAGCGACAAATGGCAAATTTGGTTGTATTTTACTTACATTTTTAACTCCTAAACGTGTTGGTTTTAAACATAATATATGTTCAGAATTAACAGTATATTTATCTCCGTTTATAGGAATAACGTCATACATATTATCTTCACCATTTGCTAACGATAATACAGTTCTAGGTGTAGAATCGTCGCCCATTAGTTTGTCTCCAACTTCTATGTCTTGTACCATTTTAATTGTACCATCATACATCAATATAGGTGTATCTATAGCATGACATTTACCAGTACCCACACTATGATAAAGCATAATACCCTTACATGGATTCGAGGTAGTAAAATAATTACGAATAAAAGATTGTGAAGGCGTATAATTTATAATATCACCAGAACCACCTTTTTGTAAATCGGTACATAAGTTCTCCATTTTAACAGATTCCCAAGAAAAATCGCTGTAATGTTCTCCAATATGGTGTTTTAATTCTTCATGATTCATGCGTTTGGGTTCGTCATTCGATAAATTATTACTCGAAATCACGATAGGAGGCACATCTCTAATAACAAGGCGTTTTGGTTGGCTACTACCACCTTTTTGATTATAAAATCCACCATTATAAATAAATTCAGCACCTTCAGGTAAATCTTCTTCAGCATCTTCGTTAGGAATAGAAAAACTATGAATATTTTTATTTAATTCATAATCAACAGAACCAACAATAGTAGTTTTTTCTAAATCATGAGCGAAATTGAAAAGACGAATATCGATATTCATTGTTTTTAAATATAATTCCATAGCGGTTTTGGCACCCAAAAAACTAGTTTGTAATTCTTCCGGAATGGATAAATCATAAACAAATACATAAAGAGGCCAACCTAATCTAGGGTGGAATTCTAATCCTTTTTGACCACATGTTCTCGTACCACGTCCAATAACTTGTTTTTGGTCGGATTGTACGGTAGATGGTTCGAAAATATGTACATATTTTACATCAAATAAATCAATACCTTCTTTGAATCCACTATCCATAATAATAATACGAGCAAGTTCTCCATTTACATTATCTGGACGTTGATTGAATTTTTTCAAAATATTTTTTTTGGTGATAACACTAATCCCTTGGTCATATACTGAAACTGATGATAATAGATAAAAATTATTGAATTTGCTTTCAAGTAATTTTTCGTCAGATAATAATTCGATTTTACCATAATTTTTTGTTTTTTTATCGGTAGTTTCATCATTTTCATGTACATCTTCTGCTTCAGAATCATCACCATTATCAATGGAGTTTTTAGCGGTTTTTTTTAAATTGGCAGTATATCCTAAATTCATTCCTTTGGCAATAAGAGCAGACGCTAATAATTTCGCACCATATGTACCTGATTTTAAGTCAGAAAAAATGAAATGTTTAAATAATTTACCGTGTTTTTTCATATCAAGTTTATCGAGTTGTTCTATTTTTTTCAAAAGAATGTTTAATTTTGGTGAATTATTAGGAATATCATTTTCTAAAGTTTTTGGAGAAAAATGAGGAGTATCGAATTTATATTTATTGGATGCTTTACTCCAATTCGATTTCTTGCGTACACAAGATGAATTAAAAGATATAATGGCATCATTTTCGATTATTTTCTCTAAATTTTTCGAATTAATGTTTTCAGGGGATATACCAATATCAAAATTCATGTCATCATCTTCAGAATCTTCAGCATTATTATTTTCGTCGTCGGATTCTTCAATATGTACTTCCATCGCTTGAGAACCTTCTGAATCTGATGAATCTATAGAATCATCAGACTCAACAGATTTTTTATATTTTTTTGAGTTTTGAATGTTTTTTTTATTCATTCTAAATTAAAAAATATAATATATATATATATCATTATATAATATAAAATGACTACACCAGTACCAAATTATTCAAATTTACCAACATCAACAACCAATTTAGGAGGTCCATATCAAGGATATTCTCCTCAACAAACTACACCAAGTTTCAAAAGTAGCGAACAAGTAATGGTAAGAGGTGTATTACGTAGAGCATGGAATACCAGTTACGCTACTGGAACCGTAAATGGAAAAAAACGTATTGTCACACCATTTCGTGCCGTAAATAATTTAGGTGATTTTTTGAATCGTCAAAATTATATATGTGGTGGACCAAATCAAGTAAGTGCCCATAAACCAGGTTGGAAAGGGCATATTGGTTCAATTATCTCTCAATGTGATGGTACAGGCGTAGCTTCATCAACATGTAACGTCAAATTCGTCCCAGATTCGTCCGATTATACTACTTATAAGAAACAGGTAGCTTTGAATGGTAACTATAATGATTTAAAAAATGGAGGTGATAAAAACAACGCATCATATCATACAAGAATGTCAGTTCGTCGTCGTTAATATAATAAAAACTATATACAATAATATTATTCTATGAATATGTATATAAGCATATTCATAGACGAAAATGTACAAAATGATGTTTAGTATTAATAATATTAATAATGGAACTTTATCAGCAGGAAAAGCAATGCCACAGAAGGATATTACATCGGATAACAATAGTAGTTTCGAATTAGCACGTAAAACTTATATTGAAACATATACTGGTGAAAATAATGTTACTAGATTAAAAAATGATAAGAAATGGTATGGCAACCGTGATGCTTCTCAAGTTACTAGTAATAGACGTAATAATCAAGTTGGTGTAGGTTCTTTGAATGCGTCCAAACAACAAATGTCATTTACAAATCACAAAGACGTAAATGTAGTGAATGATGCTCTACGTAGAGTACGTGGTGGTGGCGCAGTAGCACCGGCAAAAAAAGGAGCGAATCGTAACAATGCTCCTACTCCAGGATTTCGAGCAAAAGCAAAGGAGCCTCGAAATAATTTAACTGGATATGTAGTACCTACTATATTCCATTAATATTTTTAGTTTTATATATAAAAATATCCTATAATATGTTATAGTATACAAAAATGTATAATTATTTAGTTGAATTCTTTGGAACAGCCTTTTTTATTTATGTAATTTTAGCAACCGGAAATCCGCTAGCTATTGGAGCAGCTTTAGCATTAGTTATATTATTAACTGGTAGTATCTCAGGCGGTCATATTAATCCAGCAGTATCTATAGTAATGGCATCCGCAGGAAAGTTACCAACTACCGAGTTAGTTCCATATTGTTTAGCTCAAGTATTTGGTGGCTTAGTAGCATTAGAATTATACAAAAGATATAAACTATAATAATCGAAAAAAATGATACTTCGCAAAGTATCATTTTTAGACAAATTATCTAGATTTTTGAATAAATCGGTAGACTAGAAAAAGAGCAACAACAGTAAGAGAACCAATATAAATATTAGTAAAAACATTCATATTACTATTTTTTTTAGAAGATTCATCGTCAGGTTTTTTCTGTTTAGTATCAGATTTATCAAAATGATTTACATCGTTATCTAATAATAATTTATCATTATCATTATCATTTTTTGCTAAAACGACGTATTGTTCTGGTTTATCGGAATTCATTTCTTTTTTGATAATAGCGTCTATTTTCTCATTAAGTGATGATGGTAAGAAGGTAATATGTTTATTTTTTTTTTCTTTTTTATATGAAGGACGAGTGTTATAAGAAGAATATTCTAAATCTTCATTATCAATTAATTCGAAACCTTCAATCATTTTATTGATATCACGAAATTTATCGAAATCGGCAATAGGAATAAAATCATTTGTCTTTTTGTTAGGTATATTATCAATGAAATTTGACATTTATGATATATTTATAGTGATACATTTTTACATCTTTTTTCGAATATTATTTTTATAAAACAAAAATCGTTATTCAAAAAGAGTTTAAAGATATTATTCGAATTATAATTAGAATCTATAAAAATGTGTGGCATTTTTGCACTATTAAATAATGAAACTGAATTTGATAAAAACTTTATAATAGAACAATTTAGAAAAGGGGAGCGTCGAGGTCCAGAGTTTTCTAAATTAGAAAACCTAATGATAAAAGCGCAATTTGGGTTTCATCGGTTAGCAATTAATGGATTAAATAGCGAATCGAATCAACCATTAATAATAGAAGAAATAGGTTTAATTTGTAATGGTGAAATTTATAATTATAAAGAATTATACAAAATGATGGGAGTCACACCACATACTGAATCAGATTGTGAAGTAATTATCCATTTATATAAAAAGTATGGTATTGAACAAACATTACAAATACTAGATGGAGTATTTGCTTTTGTATTAATTGATTATAGATTAACAAATATGGATTCAAAAGTAATTGTGGCGAGGGACCCATATGGAGTTAGACCACTATACATATTAAAAAAGACGAATAATCAATCGACCTTTTATATTAAAAAAAAGGGAAAATCAAATATTTTGAATAGTTTTGAACCAGCAGAAAGTAATATTTTCGGTTTTGCTAGTGAAGCGAAGATGTTATCTGAATTCAAAAATAAAATGAATAAAAATATTCAAGAAAAAAAAGAATCAAAAGGTAATTTATTTGAAAAACAATTAGAATTGATTATGAATGATAGACCATTTGAATTAGAGGAAAATATGTATACAGTAGAACATTTTAAGCCAGGAACATATAGTGTATATGAATTAAAATATCGTGTTTCAGCAGCATGGGAATTAGACCAAGAAAATATAGTATATCATAAAATCGGATTCAGTAAAATGCCTGTTGAAAGTTATGTACAATTAGAAAATATTTCATTAGACTATACTACTATATATAGAAATATACAACATTATTTATTCAATGCGGTTGAGAAACGATGTTCAACATCTGAACGTCCAATAGCATGTTTATTATCAGGAGGACTAGATAGTAGTTTGATAGCAGCATTAGTAAATGAATATCATGTAAAATATGATTTACCTACGATAGAAACTTATAGTATTGGATTAGAAGGGGCTGAAGATTTGAAATACGCACGTATGGTAGCAGATTATTTGGGCACAAAACATACCGAATTGGTTTTAACAGAAAAAGATTTTTTGGATGTAATACCGCATGTAATTCATGATATAGAAAGTTTCGATACAACTACTGTTCGTGCCAGTATAGGAAACTGGTTATTAGGTAAATATATATCGGAAAATAGTGAAGCAAAAGTAATATTCAATGGGGATGGTTCGGACGAATTATTAGGAGGATATTTATATATGAATTACGCACCAGATTGTATTGAATTTGATAAAGAATGTCGTAGATTATTAAAAGATATTCATGCTTATGATGTTTTGCGTTCAGATAAATGTATTTCATCTCATGGCTTAGAACCAAGAACACCATTTTTAGATAGGTCTTGGGTACAATATTATATGTCTATACCATTAGAAATAAGATATTCAACAAATAAAGATAATATTGAAAAATATTTACTAAGAAAAGCATATTCAGAAGAATATTATACTAATTTATATTCAAAACCATTATTACCCAAAGAGGTTTTATGGAGACGTAAAGAAGCGTTCAGTGATGGAGTATCCAAACAAACACGTTCGTTATATGAAATTATACAACAATATACTACCAATCAAATAATGATGGAAATTATAGAATCAAACGATGACAATGAAGAATCATATAAAATCGACATAGAAGATATATGTATAAAATCGAATAATATGTCTAACACAGTAAATCATTTACCTCCAAAAACACCAGAACAGTTTTTTTATAGAAAAATATTCGAGCAGTTTTATCCAGGTCTAGGACATCTAGTGCCATATTTCTGGATGCCCAAATATATTGAGGCAAATGACGCTAGTGCTAGGACACTATCAATCTATAATGAAACATTGAAGGTAGAAAAATAGAAATTCTATTTACAAAAATACAAAATATTATTTTTGTGAATAACAACCAAGTGTAAATATATATATATATATATTTTAGTAAAATGAATATAGTATATCAATTACTATTGAAATTTTTCAATGAAGAAAAAATAAATACAACATTAATGGTATTAACTACATTTATTTTGAACATAATACAAACAAATGGTATTTCGCATATAAGTGCTAGTATAATCAACTCGATAAACAACAAAAACAAGGTAGAAGTAACAACTTATTTTAAATATTTCATTTTTGTATGTATATTAATAATCATATGTTATAGTTATTATAAATATTTTCAAAATAAAATATTAACAAAGCTAAGACAATGGATAAGAAACGAATTAGTTAAAACGATATTATTAGTAAATAATGAAAATTTTAGTGAAATAAACTTTACCAAATTAAATTCACCAATTAATCGCATATCATCAGTTAGTTTTATGGCTTTCAACGATATGATTACTTATATATTACCGAATATAACATTTTTATTAATAGTATCTATCTATTTCTTATATAAAAATATAATATTTGGTGGAATATTTGTGGTTGGTAATATATTATTTTTGCTGTATTTATTTTACAATTGGAGTTCAATGATGAAATATAATAATGATTATGAAAAACATGTAGGAGATAATGAGTCATATTTGATAGAAATACTAAACAATATTGATAAAATCATTTTTAGAGGACAAGTAAAATCCGAAATAGAAAATTACTCTGAAAAAACAAACAATAGCATAGATAAAGCATTTTCATTTTATTCTAATACAAATTATCATGGTATAATGATGACGATTATCATGTTCATTACTATTTTTGTATGTATTGGATTCATTATTTATTTATTTTTCGAAAATAAATTGGATTTGAAAGTATTTATTACCTTTTTCACGATAATTCTATTGTATAGAGAAAAAATGATGACGATAATACAACAAATACCGGATTTTATTGAATTCTTTGGACGTTCTGAAGCGGTCTTGAAACATTTTAATTCTATGGGTATCGATATATTCAAAGAAACGAAAAATTATAAAGATATAGATTTACAATTCAAAAAGATACGTTTTGAAAATATATCATTTAAATACGCATCGAATGATAAACCAACATTTGAAAAACTGAATTTATCGATAGATACAAATGATAAAATAATAGGATTGACTGGATTATCTGGAAATGGTAAATCGACAATAGTGAAATTATTATTAAAGTTATATAAGTTACAAAGTGGGAATATTTATATAGACGGTGAGAACATTGAGAATATAGATGCGAATTATATTAGAGAAAATATAACTTATGTGAATCAAACATCGAAATTATTCGATAAGAAAATTATAGATAATATTCTGTATGGTTGTAATAATATAGATAGTTGTAATGAGAACTTGAAAGAAGTATTAAGATATTCAACAATAAGAGATTTATTCAAAAATCTAGATATTTTTAATAAAAGTTCTGGTTCTCTTGGCGAGAACTTATCAGGAGGTCAAAGACAAGTAATTAATATCATAAGTGGTTTAATAAATCCATCGAAAATATTGATTTTAGATGAACCAACGAACGCATTGGACCCAGCATTAAAAATCGAAGTTTTGAATTTGATAAAAGAATTCAAAAAATATAAACAATGTATTATTATTATTACGCACGATAGAGATGTTTATACTATACTAGATGAAAAAATACAAATATAAAGATAAACGTATTTTTTATAGAAAATTGATTCAAATATTTAAAAAAATATAATAATTATTTCTTGTATAATAATTATTATAAAATGACTGATAAATTGCTCTCTAATGATATTTCTGGATTGGAAAATATTAACGAAATATATGAAAATTCAAACATAAAAAATTGGATAAAACTTATCCCAATAGATAAAACAGTTGCGTTTGAAGACTTCGCAGACAAAACTTATTTCAAACAAGTAGCTGATATTGTATTAGACACAGATGTGGATGAAAAAAAAAATGGTAAGAAAAAACGTAATACATTAATTAAACTTGCGAATTGTAATGAAGAAACAATTAAACAAAAACGTGAATGGGTATATATAATGGTAATTAATGAACGAGTTGTAAAAATAGGAGGAACAAGAGATGGTATAAAAGGACGTTTTGTAAGCTATCTGTGCGGTCATCATATCCCAGAATACGGAAAGTCAGGTAAGGCATCCGAGACAAACAAATATGTATATAATACACTATACTTCTATTCAAAATTAGGGTGTGAAATAAAGTTGTATGGTTATCAATTGCCAGATGAAGAAATAATTCGTAATGTATTTGGAAAAGAAATCAAGATTCGCGTACAAACTTACCATAGTTATGAAAGTGTTCTTATTGAAAATTATAAAAAAAATTATGGATTTATTCCGTTTTTATGCGATAACTGTGACCCAGATTATAAAGAATAAAATAGCAGGTAAAATTTATAGATTAGCATTTATATAATTTATTTCATCTTCTGTAATATTAAAATAATTATATATTTTTTCATGTTCTCCAGAATATTCTATATCAGGTATTGGAAAACTTTGTAATATTCTAATATTGTTAAAATTACCCCATCGACAAATATTATTTATAAATACATATAACGGGTGTTGTAGTATTTGTAAATATTTTTTTGCTTGTTCCTCACTAGAACATAATATAAATACAATAGATTGTGTCATTCCACAATTATCGATAAAGACATTATATTTGTCAGTTGTTGATAAAAACACTTTAAAACCATCTTGGAATTTATGTGGTTTGGATGAATATACAGTTTGACTTGGGGTATGAATTAATTTATATTTAAATACATTTGTTTGTGTATCACTAATAAATTCGGCTTTTGTATATTTATGTAAGTCACTACTAGTTTTGATATCAAATTTTGGTAGCGTTGTATTATCTATTGTTTTCGATAATATATTTTGAACTGTTTGATTATATAATAATGGAATATACTTACGTTGTTTAGATAATACAGAACTAGTATATTCTTTTTTTTTCCATATACCAGATATATTAATATTTTTATAAAAAGCACAATTTTGAATTATATACCAAGTAAAACTCGAACCTATTTTTTTAAAATATTTTTTTGCTGTATGTATATCTAAATGAATTATTTGTAATGAGGTTATTATTTCAATCAATACATTTCTATCAGCATAAGACATCCAATTATCAGGCGTAATAAATAATAAATACCCATTAGGTTTTAATTGTGATAATGCTTTTTCAATAAAATCTTT
>Ga0214923_10001685_pt1 | contig 30888 bp, 33 predicted proteins | sample LL1510_MetaG_FD_177993 | JGI IMG/M metagenome (GOLD analysis project Ga0214923, IMG submission 177993) | Freshwater microbial communities from Lake Lanier, Atlanta, Georgia, United States - LL-1510 | ecosystem: Environmental > Aquatic > Freshwater > Lake | place: USA: Georgia | collected...
AATAATTCGTGTAGTATTTCGATTGGAACCTGACTTTTAAAAATTTGTTTCAACATTCTTCTTATATATTTTGTTTATTTTTATATAGATTTATATAGATTTTTGGTTTTTTTCTAAATATTATTTTAGGGGGTTTTTTATTTTTAGAGCGTTTATCGCGAAATACAACCTTTGTTTTTACGTGTTTTTCGATTTGATTTTTTATTACGAAAAATACTACATTTTATTTGTTTACCACCTAGTGTTTTTTTTCTTTTTGTGCCACCATTTGGAGATAATTTACGTTTTTTACGTTTACTGCTTACAACATAACTCTTTGATTTATTCGATGCCAATAAACTTCTATTTAATTGACGAATTACTCTTTCATTTTCTGCAATTGCGTCATCATGCCGAAGAATATGATTATAAAATATCAAGTCATCTTTGTCATGAAATCTAAATGTAGAACAAGTTAAATCTACAATAATAAATTCTTTTATATTCAATTCATCATTCATATAGTTTATTATTCCACTTAAAAATACTATTTTTTTTTCTTCTTCTTTTTCATCGTCTACAATATAATAAATATAGCCCTTTTTATCTTGATACTCAATTACTTTGTCATATATATCAATCGTTTTGGGAAAAAACAATATAGTCATTTTTGATAATAGATTATTTTCGGGTAATATTAAATTAATTTTCATATCATAGAAACCAATATTATCGTCGCCATCTAAATTTCGTGAAAATTCTTTTTCGTAGTATGATTGCCCTAGTGAACCATCTATTTTTTGAAATGTATTCATTTGTCCCTGCCTAACTTTTTTTACAAATGACTTCTCTATATCGTCGTATTCTTCTATAACAAATCTTTCATTTTTTTTTCAGTGATTTCAACTAAATCTTTCACTAACATTTCAATGCTTCGTTCATCACGCATATACTTTTGTATATTAATACATACTTGGTTTACATCATGAGTATAAGCATTATTTACTACACCTAAAGGGGCAGTTTCAAGTTTATGTAACTTAATTCCGGATGGGAGTTTTTTCATTTCTATACCTATATCTTCTACCATATCAATTCCAGTTCCAGTTACATTTTCGATAAATCTGTATTTACCATGTGTAGCAATTACTATGGTCGGTAAAATTGGTTTATCTGATTTACTTATTAACAATTGCAATAACTCCATTGACTATTTCTTTTATTATAACAGTATAAAATAATTGTATTATACCTATAAAATTTGTGCCAAACTATTTGTAAATAGTGCTAATTCAATGACATCCTCGTGCACATTATGAAAAATGGTAATATATTTACATAAATAAGGAATTACCCGGTATTTTTCTTCTTCGGTCATAACATTCGTCATTTTCACAAAAGTAAAAAAATAATCCAATATATCAATCACCGAATAACCATAATCATGTATATGATACAATATTTTGATTGCATTGGCCAAATTACCCTCTCGTAATTCAAAGATATATTCCTCAAATTTTTCAAAATTTAATGTGCTACATAACCGTTTACAATCCTCCAATTCCACGGGCTCTCCAATGATATATATTTTTTCCAAATTATTTATGAGACGACGTATCGAATGATTCGAAATATAAATCAAATATTCTTGTGCCTCTTCACTAATTTGCATTTGCTCTTCTACAACAATCCGTTTTATTAGAGATTTATATTGGAACTGGGTCGGTGGCGGCAATTTGATAATATGAATTCTGGATTGAATGCTCTCGATAACCTTTTGTATATTCGTGCAAGAGGAAATGAAATTCACATTATTTTTGTATTTATCGATATAATTTCGAAATACTTGTTGGCTCTGTTCATTAATCGTATCTATATCGTCTACGATAATGAGTTTTTTCTTGCCGAATATACTACTCGTCGATTTGCAAAAGGTTTTCATTTCATTCCGGAAGAAATTAATGCCCTGCTCCTTCAAATTTGTAATATACAATATATTGTTTTCGGGGAAATTCGCATCTTTCGCTAGACCATAATACTCCCGGATAATTGTATATAATAGCGTCGTTTTTCCCGAACTCGTATTTCCTATAAACAACAAATTGAGGTCGTCCAATTGTAGTAAAGTGTTAAATACAGAAATAATTTTCGTGTCTTCAAAAAAATCCTTGATATAATACGGTTTATATTTAGAAATAAAGGTATTCATATGTTTTGTATTTGTAAGAATATATACAACAGTATTTATATTTATACAAAAAAAATATATAAAATAGTATTCAGTATTTTACATATTTGTATTTATGCCAAAAGAAACGTATTATGACATATTGGGGCTAGCGAGAGATGCCAGTGAAACCGATATTAAAAAAGCATTTCGCTCTCTTTCTCTAAAATACCATCCCGACCGAAATGTTGGAGAGGATACTACCGAAAAATTTCAACGAATAAATCAAGCATACGAAACATTAAGCGACCCGGATAAGCGAAAAGAATATGAATGTGAGTTGAATGGAACACCATTTGGTCACTTCGGCGGACCATTTACTCATATGAATAGTATGGATGAATTTTCCGATATAAATAATATATTTAATATGATGTTCAATGCTGGACCGGGAGGCATGGGAGGTATGGGTGGCATGCACGGTATAAGAATATTTCATAGTGGAGGTGGCGGTCCGGCACAAATGTTTCAACAATTTCATAAACCAAGTCCAGTTGTAAAAAACTTATCTATTTCTTTGAAACAAGCATATGACGGCGGTGATATTCAAGTAGAATATGAGAGATTTGTGGTAAATAATAATATTAAATATACAGAGGTGCAAATGATATGTGTGCATTTACATAAGGGTGTTCATGATGGAGAAACAATACTCATTGAAGGAGAAGGAAATAGTATTAATGATGTCGTCAAGGGAGATGTTAAACTTACTATACGAATTCAAGACCATCCAGTGTTCAAACGTTTAAATAATGATTTGATTTATAGAAAGAAAATATCGCTAAAAGAAGCTTTGTGTGGTTTCGAATTCGATATTGAACATTTGAATGGTAAAAAATTACATTTGAATAATAAATCAAACCGTACTATCATTACTCCTGATACTAAGAAAACTATACCCAGTTTAGGAATGGATTGTGAAGGTAAAATAGGTAATTTAGTCATTGAATTTCAAATTGATTTTCCAATGAATTTAACCGACGAACAAATTAAAGTTATTGGCGATATATTGTAATGCTAACATAAATATGATATTCGATTTAGTATCATATTTACATGAGTGTGGTGGGGTTCTTATCCATATCTTTATGATGAGATTCTCTTGGTAGGAATAGCTACATCTACAATGTAGATGGAATTCTCGGTAACAATAATATATTCGGTTTCGACCTTGTAGATTTTTGCAATAGGACTTGTATATTCCTCTTCACTCTTTACTAATAGTTTCTCTTGATTTTCTTTTACACCAATCAAGACACTCTTTTCTAAAGAACTAGTCCAATAGTCAAACATGATTGGTTTATCTTCAACAATCGCTAATTTAGCTGCATGCTGCAATGTTTTATTTTCAGGTAATCGATATCCATTTGGTTGTGCGCTTCCTCCAGTAGTAGAAGTATTCATTTATATGAAATTATAAAATAAAGATGCTAAAATACTTTAAATACTTATTTTAGTAAATAATTTTTGTCTTTTTGTTTTTGTTTTTTTCCTAAATATATACAAATGTCAAAACAAATAATTATCGATGTTTACCTAAAAATAATCACCGAATATATTTCTCTCATGGAACAATCTGCTATTGTAAATACGTCACCTGATAAACGCACTATCGTATATGGTGGCCTAAACGCCATCAATCATATATTCAAAATAAATTTAGTATCGAGTAAGAACATCCAAAGCACCTATTATTATTGTGAAAAGGCGGGTTATTGCTATTTGGAATATATTGAACAAATCAACAAAACCGACATATTGACCAATTTAAATATTATTGACGTAATCACATTTGTCTATAAAGAAACAATCATACATAACAACGAACCTCCAATTTCTACGAATATACCTAAAAATACAGAGTCCTATACTGACATAAACATATTGGTCAGCGAGGATTTAGACCAAATACTATGTAAACTATCAAATATTACAAATATATTATTGCAATGGAACATGAACCAAGTTGACCAAACAATCATTTGTAATAAATATTTGCCGAAATACTTGAAGTTTTTCCTAAATAATCCCTTCGACACTTTAATTGAATATTTAGGAATCATTTTGGATAAAACAAAGATGAATGAATCTACCTATTTCGAATTTTTAGAAGAATTTTATAAAAGATTAATTTCAATGAACAAAAAAAATAAATTACCGGATGAAATGGCTACCCGGTTTAAAATCATAAAATTATTGAATTATACCGACGATACACCCCGATTACCTATAAAATTATTGGTTAAAACATTATTATTGTAATAGGTTTGAGAAATATTTATTTTCTTCTTTCTCATTTTTATCTTTTTATTTTTAGTAACAACTTCTTCATTCGTCGTGTATATATTTTGATATTCAGTTTGCAATATATTTCGAATAAATTCAAATATGTAGGTTAAAACCTTTTCTGAACAATTACCCACAATGAGACAACTTCCGGTACGGAAAATCATGAAAGATACCTCCGTATATTTCTTATTTTCACCTAATTCGCGCATACTCATCGCTCTATCCGCCAATAATATTTTTCCGTTTTGCACATTCGTATCAAACCCCAATTCGTGGTTGAAATAGAATTTGCATTTTACGCCCGGGTAACTGCAGGGGTCATACGCGGTTTCTATGCCATATTTATCACTTCGTAAAATAGCATATAATTTTTCGCGATTAATGTAAAATCCACAATTGAAATTTGAATTTATTAATACATTGTCTTCGGTCGAATTTTCTAAAAAATCCAGTTTGATTTCGGTATGCGGTTGTAATACCTCTAGTATCATTTCTTTGACAATATCTAATAATCGCGTATTCAATATACCCGGTATTTCCAATTTGCCTGTATTGAATACTTTCACATGTATTTCGCGAAAAGCATCGTCATAACGAAAGCGTAATATCATGGCAAAACAATTGTAGAATGCATTTTTAATTTTACCGCGACAAGTCATAATGTCTTTTTTAGAGAGACCAATGGTAATTTTGCGTTCATCTTTGAATTTGATTCGACGCGCGGCCGGATTATGTATTTGTTTGATTACATTTTCATTATAATAGTCGATATTTTCCAACTTTTTTTTATATTCGGTATATTCTTCCTCAGTTTTGGAAACGATTTTCATCTGTTTTTTAATCACACCAATCATTGGCCGCCAATATTCAACAATAGGTATTTCCCAAAAAACATGTTGGATGTCTATTTCTTGATTCAAAAACAATACCTTGGTTTTAGTAGATATATACAGGTCATCACATTTAGGCATATTTGTATCGACCGGGTTAGTGGTGGAATCATCATTTCGCTTCATTTCCACCGGTTTTTTATTTTCATTTACCGATTGATGTTGATTCGATAAATACTGTAACCATTCATCGTCGACGGAGGACATTTTATATTGTTAATTTTTATATTTATTGAATAAATATAAAAAGCTTTATATTGTTTCAATTTTACAATTAAGCCCCATTGATTACAAATATCGATTACAAAAACTGTTAAAAATATTTTGTATTAATAAATATATAATACAGATGCAACGAGAGATTCATCTACCTAAGAAAATAGTAAAAACGATAGCCATAAATATTGCAAAACCCCGAAATAATTCTTTGTATGAAATACAACCAATTCATAATTGTTTCGACCCCAATATTGCAAATTCTCCGCCCAATCATTTTGTCGAATTATTAAAACATCGAATGGAGAATTACTATAATAAAAGTGGATGAATCTTGTGGTAAAAATAGTATATTAATTTATCACTCTCTATATCGACTACGTGCATAATCGTTTGTGCGTGGTGCAAAAATGACGTTGTAATGACATCTCCTTTATTTCGTATGATGTAATTGAAATAGTTCTGTATTATATTCTTCTTATCCATATTATATTGAATGCATATACTATGTATATACTCTTTTAGGGTTGACTCGTGATTTCCTTTCTCTCGTAATATATCGTGTAATTTGTCCCATACGACCGATTTTACGATTGAACTCCCCCAATTGTCCAAATTTTGATTTAATTGTATAAAATTAATCATACTACGTATATCTGATTTATAAATATTTTGGATTGCATCGATTGAATCATCATCTATATTTAATTGTTCGGCATCGACAATTTTTTTGATGAAATTATAAATATCTATTTTGGGAAGTTGATTAAATCTTACACATATAAATTCGTTTTGTAGAGATTCGTCTATTTTACTGATATAATTGCATATTAAACAAAAACGGACATTTGTAGTGCACGTGTTTAGCAATGTTTTAAGGGCCTGTTGCGCGTTCTTGGTCATATAATCTACCTCGTCTAATATTACGAATTTGAAACCTATTTCGAAGAGGTTTTTCGATTTTACAAATTGATGAATTTGGTTGCGTATAATATCTATACCACGTTCATCTGACGCGTTTAAATGGATAACTGTTCCTTTACTTTTCCCGTAATGTTTTAATTGAAATTCGTTGATTAAATTGATGATAGTCGTAGTTTTCCCTGTTCCGGGAGGTCCATAAAACAATAGATTGGGGAAATAATTTTTGTCCAATATATTTGAAAAAATCTTGCGATTCGTGGGGTCTAATACAATATTGTCGAATTTGTCGGGTCGATATTTCTCTACCCAAGGGGTCGTTATTTTTGATTTTTGTTCCATTATAGATTATACAATATTATATAATCTATTTATGTTTTTTTGTATTTATTGAATAATTGGTATACAAAATTGATTTTTTTATGGAATATATACAAAATAACATATCTACACTACTATTATACAAAAATGTCATCTGGATATTTAGAACTTATTTTAGGACCAATGTTTTCTGGTAAAACCACTCAAATTATACAGCATTATAAGAGCTACTCTTATATTGGTAAAAAAGTAGCCGTAATTAATTATGCAGAAGACAAAAGATATCATGATTCTCTCTTATCTACCCATGACCAAATCATGATTCCCTGCATTTTAGTAAAAAATTTGACAGATATTGTGAATGACGAAGTTATCGTAAATGCTGACGTCATCCTTATCAATGAAGGACAGTTTTTCCCAGACATATATGAAATTGTATTAGAATTCGTAGAAAAACAACAAAAAACAGTATATATATGTGGATTAGATGGCGATTTTAAACGAAATAAATTTGGAAAATTGTTGGATTTAATACCTTATTGTGATAAAATAACGAAACTAAATGCATTATGTTCACAATGTCGAAATGGTGAGGCCGGATTATTTTCGCATCGTATTACTGGAGAAACGTCTCAAATAGTGATTGGTAGTTCAAATTATCGCCCATTATGTAGAACATGTTATCTAAAAATGAATGATTAGAAAAAATGAATCGTGGATTTATTGATTTTTAAAATAATATAAAGTTTGAACAAGAATTAGAAAATATTCCACAAACTTTTTTAATGGAAAACGAACATATAGATGAAGGTGAAGTGATTAAAAAAAGGAGAGGACGAAGAAAAAAAGTCGTCGAAGAATTACCAGAAAACATTGAAATATCGATTGAAGAAAAGGAACCGGAAGAAGTCGAACCACATGTTCCTAAAAAACGAGGGAGAAAACCAAAGGGGGGTAAATTAGTGATAAAGCAAACGGAAACAAATATTCAAAAACCTATTATTACAAATGTGATTTTACATTTAAAATGTTCATTGAATGATTTGAATGATTATACCGACAAATTGAACAAATTAGTTACCGACCCGTTAATATATAATCCATCTGTTCCACCCGAAATTATGACCTATGATGACTCCACATGTGGAGGACTTAAATATGAAACCATCGAACCAGTGAATAATGAAATTGTGCAATCCACTGTTCAAATGGCGAATTATGCCTACATACATGAAGCGGCGCCAAATTTGCATGGTCAATCACAAATATGCAGTTCATGTAAAAACAATATCAATGAATCGACGATTGATACCGATGATGACGATTCGGTAAATATGAAGGATATTAACACCAAATTGAAACGGTTGAAAATACAATTATATAAAAACTCGATGCCCGATAAAAAATCGGCGTGTTTTTGGTGCACATATGAATTCGATAATCCAGCGTGTTATATTCCTAAATATGAAATGGATGAACAAATACATGGATATGGTTCATTTTGTCGACCAGAATGTGCGACGGCATATTTAATGAAAGAAAATATAGACGATTCAATGAAATTTGAAAGATACCATTTATTGAATAAAATATATAGCAAGATATACGATTATAAGAAAAATATCAAACCGGCACCAAACCCATATTATTTATTAGAAAAATTTTATGGTAATTTATCTATCCAAGAATATCGTAAATTGTTGAAAACCGAACATATGCTCTTGGTGATTGAAAAACCGATGACACGAATATTACCAGAATTACACGAAGACAATGAAGAAATTGTATTGAACGTTTATGGGGGTAATAATAAAACGCAAAATACGAGTGGAATATATAAAGTCAAACGGGAATCAGAAAAACAAAAGGGGCCTAGTAAAACAAGTATTATGCGCGATAAATTTGGTTTAGCATAATAATTCGAAAAAGTAATATAAAAAACTGTTTCTAATTATTTATATAAAAAATAAAGAATGATTTCGATTCATATAATGGGTGGATTAGGAAATCAATTATTCCAAATTTTTGCCACGATTTCATATGCAATTCGACATCGTCATAAATTTATATTTCCTTATGCCGAAATTGTATCGGGAAATAGGTCATCATATTGGAATAATTTTTTATCAGCATTGAAAATATTTACTACAGCAAATTTGATTCACCGTATTTCAAATAATGATATTAATAATATGGAATCATGTGGGGAGAAGGATTTTAAATATAATGAAATACCGGGTAGACCAGGTGACAAAACATTTAGATTGGATGGTTACTTTCAATCATACAAATATTTTGAAAAAGAACAAGAACAAATATACTCACTGATTCGTTTAGACAAATATAAAGAATCCATTCGAAATGAAGTGGGTGATTTATTAAATGGCCCAACGATTATAAGTATGCACTTTCGTTTAGGTGATTATAAGAATTTACAAGGAATACATCCGGTTATGCCGCCCGTTTATTTTCGCGATGCATTGTCCAAAATTATAGAAATGGGAAATATTTCAAATGCACGAGTGATTTACTTTAATGAAAAAGAAGACAATGAGATAGTGAATGGATTTATCAATTATTTGGATTCGCATTTTAAAAACAACGGAAATTGTCAAATAGAATTTGTAAAAGTTGATGACAAGATTCCGGATTGGAAACAGATGTTGATTATGAGTTGTTGCAATCATAATATCATTGCCAATAGTTCGTTCAGTTGGTGGGGTGCATATCTAAATTCGAATACAGATAAAATAGTATGTTATCCTAGTTTATGGTTTGGTGAATTGATGCATATGTATCATGGTTATAAAGATACTGTGGATTTATTTCCGCCAAATTGGATAAAAATACAAATGTAATTATCTAATTATACAAAAAATTGAAAAGGTTTTGTATAATTTATAAATGATATAAAGCTACACACATTATTATTAAAATATTCAAATGAACCCAGTATTAAATCGCGTTAACAAAGAATTACGTAATTTGAGCGAAGAATTACACAATTATGAATTGTACAAGGAATTTTATCAATTCATGAAATGTTCGCCAATGGTGCAAGAACTTGTTAAAAAAAATCGTGAATTGAAGATAAAAAATAAAATTTTGAAACAAAAAATAAAAATATTAGAATCCGCTAACAATACGCCATCATACAATGAAAATACTTATACATACCCACATAGTTCTAAAATAATTAATATAAAAATGGACCCGGTTGAACAGGATAACAATGTAATCGATTTAACCGGTATAGATAGTGATATTGATGATGTGCCAAATATTGATTATGTTTTAGAAGAAAATGGTGAAGAGGAGGAGGAAGAGGAAGAGGAAGCTGAGGAGGAGGAGGAATCTGATAAAACATTAGAAGAGGAGGAGGAAGCTGATAAAACATTAGAAGATGATGAAGATGAGGAGGAAGAGGAAGAAGCTGAAGCTGAAGCAGAAGCAGAAGAAGAAGAAGCAGAAGAAGAAGAAGAAGAGGAAGAAGAAGAGGAAAAAGAAGCTGAAGAGGAGGAAGAAGCAGAGGAAGAAGAAGAAGAGGAAGAAGAAGCAGAGGAGGAAGTAGAAGAGGAGGAAGTAGAAGAGGAGGAAGTAGAAGAGGAGGAAGTAGAAGAGGAGGAAGTAGAAGAAGAAGCGGAAGAAGAAGCCGAAGTAGAAGAGGAGGAGGAAGAAGTATACGAAGTCAAAATCAAATCAAAAACATATTATGTTACCAATGAAAAAAATGGTGTAATATACAGTATCACCAAAGACAGAGATGTCGGTGATGAAATCGGTCATTATGTGAATGGAATCCCCACATTCAAATAATAATTTACGTCTCTAATGTATTTTACGTGTATATTTGTGTATTTTTTTACCACGCCCCTTATATGTTCTACGTTTACGTATTCCACCGGTCACAGGAATAGCCGGACGGATTGACTCAGTAGGTATTTTATTTTCAGTTGCAATATTTGTAACATCTTTTTTTACATTATCAATAATATTTGACAAAAACACTGTATTATTTTTTTTCAAAACCTCAAATTCATTGGGACTACTCGTTAATTCGTTATACATTTGAATCAAATTTTGGTCACGATAATTACATGTAATATTTTGCTGATTTTGATAATCTATTTTTCCAACAATGACTTCCATATATAAATTTATTTCATATTCGGGGTCTTTTTGGTCATTTGATGGACGAGTTTTTGTAACTAATGTATTAAAATAACTATTGCTAGTGCAGTCAATGCGTTCATTTTCATTAATTGCATTTTTGGCTGGTTCAATAATATTGTCAATGAATTCTCTACTGGTATTGTTAAAATATGTATTCATCATTTTGTTTAATTCGGTGTTGGTAGATTCGCGATTCGAATTTATAAATTTGTCTTTAATAAATTTTACTGTATTTGTAAAATAAAAATATTTGTCTTTTTTCAATTCATTTATTAATTCAATATTCGACTTTGTTTGTTCTTTATCATAATATAAATTTATACCTTTTGATTTTTCAAAAAAAGTTTTTGTTAATTGGAGCGCTTTGATTTCGTTCGTCATTTTAAGTAATTTTTCGACCTTGATTTGTATAGATGATACGCCGGTAAGTTGATATTTTGAAATAAATTCGTCTGAAAATAATCTTTTTAAAGAATCAATTGAATTCATCACTTGTTTAAAATTGTCTTCTACAGATTGACTCTTAATATTATTGTTAATATTATTCATTTCCTCTAATATTTTCTTAATGTTAGTTTCTCTCTCTCTAATATATGAACTATACCGACTATCTCTACCTAATTCAATTTTTATATAGTCATTCATTTTTTTAACAAATGGACTTATTTTTTGTGTTATACCATTTTTTAAAATGTCATTCTCTATAATTATACCTTCTTTTCTATCCGCTGGATGAGTATAACCAATGAAATGCAATAATCCAAAATCGGTAGGTATATTTTTTTTATTATATTTACAATTTGTATCAATACCTATTAATTTTATTATTTTAGGAAATTCAATACTGTCATCTCCACATGATGCTCTAAACAATAATAAAATGTAATTTTGTAATTTTTCATAAAATATAGATGAACTTATTTCTAACATTTCACCTTCGTCATTTCGTAATTCGTCCTGCGATGGAGCACGTTTTAATATCTGCTGCGGTTTACCTAGACCCGTTGAATATTCTGATAGTGGTATATTTGAATCTATATCATTATATAAACTGTTCAAAAATTTTTTAATCATTTCTATCAAGTTTTTTTTTAGTGTATCTTTGTTAATTTTTTTTCTAATAACACTGTCTTCATCCGTAAAAGTTATTTTATTATCTGTGTCATTGTTGTTATATTTAATATCAAACTGGTCTAATAATTCTTTAAAATATATAAATTGTGTTGGTGGACCTTTTAACTCAGATATATATTTTATCCTTTTAATAACTTTATCCTGCAGTGATTTAACAAATTTATCCTGAATTTCAAAATCTTCATTAATGACAAATGTTTCTTTAAATTTATTGATTACATCTTCTTTGAATTTTTTCGCACTATATTCAATTTTTATTTCTTTTTCAATCATTTCTAATTCATTTTTTTTAAAATAACCATCATCACCTTCTTTTTTTTCATCATTTACCACGTTTTCAAATAAATCTGTTTGTGCGTTTTTAATATCTTCATCAATCGTTATTTTTCGATTTGATAACCATTCCTCATATTGAATCAAAGTATCTACTAATTCACGATATCTTGGTTCATTCAAAAAATCATTCAACCAAATAATTTGAGTAATGGTAGATTCACCTTTTGACGTATTTACATACGAATATTCGCGTATTCTTTCTTGCTCGATATTTTTAAATCTACTAAAAAAAGAGCTTTGAACATTGGGTCGATTTAACGTAACATTAAATTCCTTTGATGAATTACAAATTTTTGAATTATACGATGATGTTATATTATTGGGGGTAGGATATTTAATTGGAAATAAAAAATACAACATCATAAATATGTTGTGATTTATGATTTGATTTTTTGTTTCATTGTCAGCAACATTACCATTTTTTTCCCGCATTTTTTTTACCATACTCGTAAAATATGTCATATCAAAAAATGCACGTAATAGTTCACTATAATCTTTTTTATTCAATTCATGCAAAACGGTTTCATCGTATTTAACGTCAAATGTAAAATATGGATAATCTAGTTTTTTTTGGGAAGAAACTAATCTGTTTTTTACCGGATTATATATTTTATCATAAGTAATCGAAAATGGTTTTTCACCCTCAATATTTGTTTCTACTATAATATTTATTTTTTTGATAGTAATATGTGTTTTTTTATTTTCTTTATTTTTATCGGTAGGTTTTTTTTCGGTTTTACTCATAAATAATTACTCTTATATTATATAAATATTATATTTACATAATATTTTATCAATATGACATGAACGGTTGATATTGTTTTTCTTCACTCTTTTGTTTTTTCGCTCTTTCTAAAACTTCTTCCGCGTGTTTGATTTCTTCCGGTGTTACGCTATTATTCTCTGCTAAAGATATATGATAATCCGTGAATTGTTCGGGTAATATGCAAAATTCGCTTTCTTCGTGCAACAAATAATCCATAAATAATATGAACATCAATGTAATAAAGGTTGCAATATAAATATCGCGAGTTCCCATCCAAGTAATTGCAAATACCAAAATATTACGACTAAATGTATATTTTAAATAGGATTCCATCGATTTACTCAATTTTATTGTTACAAATTTGGATGCAATATTCAATGTGATTATCATTAATCCTGCGAATATTTTACTGTCGTTAATTGACTTTATGTGATTATGTAAATATTCGAACATTGAAGTTACCGGTTTTGTTTCTTTTACCATTATATCATACCTAAAGAAATTTATTTGTATTGAGAAAATGGTTCACTAACTACGCCAATTGCTGGAGCAGTATTTGTCTGGACTGGAAATAATAATGATAATACATAAGAGGCGAAATCATTCGAATTTTTTGGTTTGACGAGTTCGTCCTCCGTTTTCATTTTTTCCTCAATAATTGAATATTTGCATGTATCTAAACAAGGATTACATGGACCATTTTCAAAATTTACTTCTGGAAATATGTGTGTTACCATATCATTTTTTACTAAAATGTTTTTATATTTCAATTCACCCTTTTTGCAATATTGTTTTTTGAAATATGATTTTACGTCATTTATTTTATGGTCATTTTGCATATGGACTACGGCCAAGTCCGGATATAATTCATTATAATTGACAAACTGCTCATCTTGGGTTGAATAGAGCGTTATTTGGGCTTTTTCTTTTTCAATCTCTGCAACTTCAGCATCTGTTTTCGCTTTTTCAGCATTTGATGCCGCCTCTTCTGCTTCTGCAGCGGCCTTTTCGGCATTCGCTTTTGCTTCTTCTGCTTCAGCAATCGCTAGTTCGGCATTGGCTTGTTGTTCTATCTCTTCTGGTGATTCCGGGTCAGTAGATGATGCTGGTTTTGATGATGATTTACTTTTACTTTTACTTTTCTTTTTCTTTGATTTTGCACCTTCCTGAAATCCTTCTAAATCGATTACTCTAACATTATCATATTGTTCTGCAAAATCACTTTGATAATAAAATATCACCAACAAGCATGCTAATAAACCATATAATATATCACATTTAATATAAAAAACGATGATACTAACGGCCATGAATTTTCCTAAAATGGTATGACTAAGTTCTACAAATTCGCGCGAATATACTACTAACAAAAATACAATGATTATAGGTAATAATTTAATTATGATTTGTTTCATATGATATATAATAAAAATATATTTTTTCGGTCATACAAAATGTGGGAGGAACCAAATACTTTAGCGATAAATAATTATTTATTTGATGAAAATGAGTAGAATAATTATCTACTGATTTTTTAAGTATCTAAAAATAAAAAATGTCTTTATTGGCGTCAGCATCACCATGGACAAATGGAAATAATACTGAAAATAAAAAAAGACCATCTACTATGCGAAAATCTTTAAAGAATTTAAATATTGGCGGAGGACCAGACGATTATAATAGCGAAGAATCTATGGACCAAAAACCGCCAACCATTCAAGATGTGCAAACGGCTCATGAAAATCGAAGTGCTCAAGTAAATAATTTAATTCAAAAAATAACTACAGAGGATGATGGGCAACATTTAGCCAATTTTAATCCTATGCCCAATCCTATTATAAATAATCGTAAACCACCATTAGAAAGCCGTGATACGAGCGGGGAAATCGTCCAATCGAATCCATTTGTTCCTCCGGCTCCGTCAAGAACCGGTGGTAATTATGGGGCCAACGATAGCAATTTAGGAAAATTGAGCAATTACAATACAAGTTATCAACCTGCGAATATACCATATTATTCCAAAATGGGCATCGGTTCTGGTGCTGGTGGTAGCAGCGACAAATTGATGGAGAAAATAAATTATATGATACATTTGCTAGAGGAGCAGCAAAATGAGAAAACAAACAATATTACAGAGGAGTTTATATTATATACCTTTTTAGGCGTATTTATGATTTATATAGCGGATTCATTTGTTAGAGCCGGTAGATATGTGCGTTAATCGTATTTAGCTATATTTATATAAAATATAAAATATGTAATGCTATTATATATTTTATATGGTAAAAGGTAATCGAAAACAAAGAGGCGGATGGGACTGGCCATGGTCATCCGGAACAGCGACAACAGATGGAAAATCATGGCTATCTTGGCTAAGCGGCACCGGAACTGCTTCTACTGCTCCTTCAAGCACCGGAACTTCTTCTACTGCTCCTTCAAGCACAGGAACTGCTTCTACTGCTGCTTCAACTGCTCCTTCAAGCACAGGAACTACTTCTACTGCTGTTTCAAGTTCAGTAACTTCTTCTGTTTCGGGTACCGGAGGTAAGAAACATAAAAAATCAGTGAAAAAATCAAAAGGAAAAAAACATAATAAATCAGCAAAACACTAAAAACATAAAAAATTGATTTATTTCTATATAAATGGTTTTATTAGAAATATACCAAATACCAATATGAATTTATTTATCTTATCCCTCTGTTTCCAAGAATGTGTTGAATCCATGTTTGATAAACATGTTTCAAAAATATTATTAGAAGCCGTTCAAATGCTATGCACCACTATTCAAATCGTTGACCCCGATAACGAAATAAAAAACAAAATACAATTATACAAAATTGCCCATAAAAATCACCCCGTAACTATTTGGATGCGAACATCTTTAGCCAATTATTTATGGACCATCGATATGGTCGAAGCGATGCACAATGAATGGAAATATCGTTATGACCATCCACCTGAAAAACAACATAAATCTTATGTTGTTGCTCAATATCTAAAAAAATATGCACCATCACCAGATAAATTTCCACAAGTAGGATTAACACCATTTGCTCTTGCCATGCCAATTGAATGTAAATGCGATGACCCGGTAATTTCATATCGTAAATATTATCAAACACCCGACAAACAAAGAATTGCCTCGTGGAAAAAACGCGAAAAACCCGCTTGGTATCAATTTACAATTTCCAAGTAATTTCGTAGCAAAATCAAGATATAATTAACGCGTCTTTCGGTAAAATACTATTCATTACAAAATTATACAAATAATACGCATTTTTTTGTTCAGTAATCAATCCTCCCCCACAATTTTGCATTAAATCCGCGGTAAAAAACACATTGTGACCAATGCTCTCAAAAAGCAATATTTTATATTGCGTTTTCCAAGTAATTTTATATACACTATGTAAAAATCCTAAATAAAATAATTCCCGGTCCATCATATTACAAATCGAACCAATACATTGAAGTGCACAACCATTTGCCACCTCATATTGAACCTTGGCGTCTTTAAAAAAATAAAGAGCTAGCACATTCTCTCGTTTTCTCAACATAAATACATATAAATTATCGGTATCAATCAAATGATTCAATACTCCAACATCCGGTATAGCTACAAATGGAAAATCCTTGGTGGGAGATTTTAAATATTGTAACATGAAATCGTTGAAATCGCCGAGAGAAGTTTTATTGATTCGCGTCAAAAAACAATATTTCGGTATTTTACGAAGTTTTACAATAGGAATAGGAAGGGTATAGGAACTATATTCTAGGAGCGGAACGATACCAACGGATAAATCCACCTCTTTTTTAAACATACTAATCAGGATTCCCCGATTGTTTACTCGTTGGTTATATTCGTGGGTTTGTATCAGTTTTCTCCCAATATTCGTGTTTTTATTGTCTCGATGCTCTCGATGTATACATATATAATCCCAATAATAACAAGGATATTTTATGTATGATTTTGATTCACCCGTTCTAGGAAATACAAAGAACGATATATGTCGAGAGGTCATTGCTCCAATCATATTATTGATATATGGTAATTCGTTTCCTTTGTTTAGGGGAGAATCATCTATTATATATCTTTTTTCATAATAAAAGGAAACATAGGATGGATTCATTTGTCCGGTGAAATAATCGCGTAAATGTTTTGGTGTAATTGTAAATAATACTTGGTCGGAGGAAATATAATGAGAGACAAGTAAATCGGCTAAATTTTGCACCGTATTTGTATCCAAATCGAGAAATTCTCTCGTTTTTATATTTTTAAAATCACAAAATTTGGTTTGAAACGGATAAGATTTTTGAATAATAAAAGGTCTGGTGGTCCATTTTCGCCAGAAATCATATGTATGATATACCGGTTGCAAATTCCAAAAAGGATATTTTATTTTGATGGTAAAATAGATTATCAATATTGTCAATATAAAAACGGCTAAATATATTTGGGGATGAATATCGGGTATTCGCGGATGAATCACGGGTATAAAATGGTAAAAAGATGATAACATATAGATTCATCATCTTTTTTAATGATATAATGAACAATATAGGCCGAAATGTTGAGATTTCGAATTTACAATGTTCTCTCAAAAATGTAGAGATATTGGTGTTCATCTATGTTCAAATTCGCTTTTCCTTGCACAATAAATCCGTTTGATTTTGCAATCTTAATAATTGCATCAATATCTTCCATATAAAGAGTTTGTTCATTTTGGCGAGTATGAGAGGTTGCACCATCAACAAATGTCTCGGTAAATGTAACAATATTTGATGAGTCGGTTTCCCCCGGTAAACGATAATTGGCCCTATATTTAAAATCGACGAAATCTATATAGGTATCAATAATCCGTTTTTGTGAATATTTTTGGGGAGATGGGAGAATCGACGATTTACCAGCGGGAACGATAGTATCGAAATTGGAACGGTCGACTAAATGCACAATAAGATATCCTCCCGGTTTTATCCAGAAATAACAGTTATTGAAAAAGCGATGTTTATTTTCGATTTCGTATATGGTTCGATTTACGCATAAAACGTGTGAAAATGTGGATTTTTCAAATTCTAATGGTTCGAGAGCGTTTCCATATTTACATTGTGCTTCGGGAAATTGTTCTTCACTTTTTTGAATCATGGCTTTCGATTGGTCAATACCATATACTTGGTATCCGGTTCCGGACTTTTGTAATCGGTTTACTAAATTACCGGTTCCACTGCCGACATCTAAAATCACGCTTTCCTTAGAGGTTTGTGTATTTTTATCAATGAAATCGAGTAAATAATCGTATATATCTTCCGGACGATGTAATTTTTCATATATTTCTACATAAAAATCGTCATATATATCGGCATCTCTTTTCAATACAAATTTATCTTTTTGTTCAAATCCTTCTTTTCCGCTATTACTGTCACAATATAGACGATTATATAGGAATACGAATATGACTATGAGTATAATTATAATTAGATTTCTAAACCAAAATTTATTGGGATTTTTTGTAAAGAATATAGAGAACATATATATATTACCGCTAAAATAAGTAAATATGTATCTACGTATTTACGTATTGCAAAATTACGTATTTCGTAATTGGGTGCGAGTATGATTGAAAAAAGTGTCTTTTCCAATGCCCGTATTTTCTACATTGGTTACACTTCGGCCGACAAATTGAGGTCGACTAAATAAGTCCGGATGAGGTTGGTGGCTAGGTCTTGACACAATGGAAGTAATATATAAATCACTTTTAGAGGATGGAATGTATACATTTTGGTCAGCACCTTTTTGTAGAGCAAATGATTGGTTGCGTAATTTTGTTTCAATGTCAACATTTGCAATAAATCCTTGGGAAGGAGCTGGACGACTGCCTGGATAGAAATTGTCGACAAGGGAGTGGGTGGGTTGATGAACGATTGGTTCTTTGGCCTCGGTTCGTCGATTGATGATGGGGAAATGAGCGTATTTGGTAGGAACCGGTCGCGGGTCGAAATTCGCTTCTAATGGTTTGTCTGGAAAAAACCGTTCATTCATTCGATTATTTAATTCGTCGGTTCGTTCATGTTGTCCATAATATATTCCTGGTGTAAGTCCGTATATACTTGAATTATTTTGTATTTCCATTTTGCTAAACTCTTATAATATAGTTCTACATAAAAATAATATAAAAATATTGTAAAATAAAGTAAATAATGAATCCAGTTACGATAGTTACGGCGTTTTTTGATATAAATCGGGAAGAAAAAGGTGATGGAAGAAGGTTGAATGATTATAAGGAATGGATAAAAAAAACATTACAGTTGAATTGTAATCTATATGTGGTTACTGAAGAGAAATTCAAGGATTTTTTCTTGACACATCGATTGAAACATTCTTCGTCGAATATGCACTTACGTATAATTGATTTCAAGGAATCCCATTATTACAAATACTATGATAAAATGAAAACTATAATTGAATCGCCCGAATACAAAGGACGTATTGCTTATCCAGATAGAGTTGAGTGTAAAATGGCGGAATATAGTATAATACAATATTCGAAATTTCATTATTTACAAATAGCGATAGATGAAAATCCATTTCAAAGCAGTGCGTTTTTTTGGATGGACGCCGGTGCATCACGTTTTTTTACAAACATCGATATATCACACCCATTTCCTTCATCAAATGGACAAAATATATTAAATATGCATCCCGGTGCCTTTTTTGCGCAACAAAGACCTGATTTACAACAATATAAATTTGACGAAACATTTTTATGGAAGGCGGATAATTTAATATATGGCGGAATGTTTGGCGGATGTAAAGAAATCATTCAACAAATTTCGAAAATGGTGGAAGAAATTTTCGTGGAAGAATTATTGAAGAATGGAATAGTAAATAATGAACAACTAGTATTAGCATTGGTATGGCGAAAATTGCCACATGTATTTGCATTATGTCTAGAACATAGGAGTCCAATGTTTTTACTTAAAATATTATCTTCTAGATAAAACAAATTAAAAAAATATGCCTAAATATCGAATAGAATGTTTTCGAAAGTTGTCATTTGGGGATTTCCATTACATACACATACACATAGTTATATTCATTATGGGTGGCATAAGGCATTTACATATTTAGGTTATCCAACCTATTGGTTTGATGATACAAATGTTCCAACCGATTTTGATTTTAATGATTGTTTATTTATTACAGAAGGATATGCAGATACAAATATTCCAATTGTTTCAACATCGATTTATTATGTTCATATTGCCATTTATCCGGAAAAATATTTGAACAAAGTGAAGAGATTTATCGAAATTCGTTATTTGGTAGATTCTATAAAAGATTGTAATTATAATTATGTCCTAGATAAATCGAAATGTACGAAAATAAGTGATTGTACATATTATGAAAAATTACATGACAATGGCGGATTGGCGAAATATCATGAAGACCCTTTACCGATGGAGTATGAATGTCTATATACTTGCTGGGCGACCGATTTATTGCCGCATGAAATTAAGGATGAGTTTATTGGTTTGCCAAAAGATAATAAAATATATTGGTTTGGGAGCGCGAATCATAGAAATACACGAGAAATCGCCATTTTTTATGAAGAATGTATGAAAAACGGAATCGAATTTTTAACAAATGACCCATGGCAAAACCCTCAACCATTTGACGTAGTTCAAGAATACACCCGTCGTTCATTAATGTCGCCTGATTTTAGGGGCGGCGGCGACCCAAGAAAAATGGCTCTAGGTGAAACCGGAAGTTGTCATAAATCCATTGGATATATTGCTTGCCGATTATTAAAATCCATTAGTTATGGACATTTGGGTATTACAAATTCGCGACATGCCTATGAATTATTAGAACAAACACCAGTATATAATAGTGATGAAAGGCAATTATTTTATGATGCAGTTCAACATTTAAATAATTATGATTTAATAAGAAAACAAATGGCGATTGTTCGTGAAAAACATACGTTTTTAAATCGTATTCATGATTTGTTGAGTATATTATGAAAATAATAATATGACAAATAAATAATATTACAAAAATATTATTTATTTTTATCTAAATACATAGTTAGTAGTAATAATTACATTTTTGAAAAAAGTTGGATTTGTTTGCGGAGATTCTTCTACAATATTTGAATACATAAAGAAATCATGTATTGGATATGTATTCCAAGTAATAAAATGCAATCGACTACGCAGTAATACATTGTTAATATAAAAATCCTGAATATTTTTTTGAAATTCACCTAATGCATAATTGCTTATGCATAAATCATACTTCTCATATATTTTTTCGAGACATTCTGTATTACTTAATGTAATTATATTCGTGAATCCTAATGTTGTAAGATATTTATTTTGTAATTTACATACACCATCTAAATCAATTAGAGTATAAGATTTGATTTGAATATTATTTTGATGAAATATATCCTGTAGTATTTTACATTGACCACCATATCCACCGCCAATTTCAACAATATCAATATTTTGTTGCATATTTTGTTTAAAATATTCTAAAATTTTTAATCCAAAACAAATATAACGTAATGTGGTTGGAGATATATTATATGTGTTCATTTTTGCTTCATACAACTGATTATAATAATTATATGTTAATGGATTTCCTATAATATCATTTTCTAAAAATAAGTTCCAATCGTAATGTTTATATTGATATTTTTTTATTTCGGTGATGTATAAAAGTCCTTGTTCATATGTGACATGTTCCAATATTTCTACAAATTTTTGGTTTTGTTTGAATATGCTAAATGCATTATCATCATTCACTGCATCATAACATGTTTCTTCATGCTTATACATTATATATTGTATATCATCATGTATTATTTATATAGTTTTAGTGTATAAATTCTATATATTTTTTTGATGAAAGTTCACTAATAGTTGGTATTTTAACATAAAAATTAGAATCATAATTAAATATACAATGAATATTATTATGTTGATTCATTAAACCTGCACATCTACCAAAATTACTTTCATAAGATATAAATAATATATGGCAGTTACATAACATTATAAAATCAACAAATGATTTTATTATACCATTTTTATCAATGCTTCTTTCTATATGAGTGGGTAGCATATCATAATATAATATATTATGAGGACATGATAAATAATTTAACATAGGTTTTATATTTATATCAGACGTTATAAAGATTTTATAATCACTATATGTATTGATAATATCATTTATAAATGGGAATATGTTTTCGATATTTTTACCTAAACTTGTATTATGTGTATTATGACCTATTTGTTTTTTATCATTATCCATAAAATAATCACCAAATCTCAATTGTATACCCACTGTTTTTATGTTAACTGATAATAATGCACGAACTTCTTCGATAATGTTCTGTTTTGGTTTTAAATATTCATTCAATATTGATTCGTAAATCGTTTTTATACATGTTTCATATTCTCCCATTATGTCTTTGTATAAAATATTTTTACATAACGCTTCTGTAACATTTTGATTTGTATTAAATAATATAATGTCGGCGTTAAATAATTCATCGATATTTTTGGTTGAAAATATTTCAAATAGTTCAATAGAAGAATGGTTTACATAATTTAAAACTGTTCCGCTAATATTTTGTTTGAAGTAATCATATTTTTCATAATCAAAATATTCGGTCATATTTGTATCATGCCATTTTATCAAAAATGTTGAACCAGTTGCTTTACATATTGATAATGTAGAAACTATACCGACTAATCGGTCACCAAAACCACCACTTAAAGTTCCAGGTAATCCGCACTCATAAACTATATATTTCATATATTAAACGCTTGAAGATTTACAGTGTTTATTTTCTAAATTAATTTTTATGTAAATTATAAAAATCATATAATTTACATCGGTAAATCGCTAAAGGTAAACATATGACTTATAATAATAATAATACATCTCGTTTAGACATGTCAATATCCTTTTCCATAATATCATAATAAGGTGTTATTTTTGATTGCTGTGCTATTTGTAAATACCATCCACATCTTGAAAATTCTGATATAGATATTGTGGATACGTATCCGTGTGACATACTAATAAAATATAAATCAGCAATACCGCTATCTACAATGAATGGTATTTTTGCAGGTTCATTTGAACAAAAAACCTCTAAATCGATTACTTCATCTCCCATTCTAAAAAAATTACTTCTATCAATCGGTAAATATAATAATTTCCATTCGGGTTTTATTTGTTTAATTACATCGATTTCTTCATTACTGTCAGTCGAAATGTAAATATATTCATAACCATTTTCTTTTATCAAAAGTTCGGCCTTTTCAATATATTTTTCCAAATGGAAAAAAGGCCTGTTACATACAGAACCATCCCTTTTCGCCGAATCACCCCTGCGAATTTGAATTGCTAATATTTTTGAATTTTCCGGCCAATTCATCTTTATTTTATAATCATTCATCATATGTTTATACATATCATTCAATTCAAATGTATATTTTATACAAGATAAATATGTGAAAAATAAAAATAAATGATTTGGCGGTTCTAACATTTCATCGGATGTTGATAATTTAATTTTTTTTTCAGTAAAGCTATCAAAATAATATTTCCAACCATCAATATTTCTATAATTACCAGCAACGCGTCCTCTTGCCCACAACCAAGGAAACCAACCATATCTCCAAAAACGTTCTTCACCAGTTCTTGCCATATTATTTATGTATGAAGATTTACCATTCAATATATTAATAGCCATATAAGAAGAAGGTGTTCGAACATTTTTTGCAATAGGATAAAACGTTAATGGCACTTCATTTTTTTCATTCGAATTATTCTGTACGTGTTCAACATATCTATTTGTATAATTAATATATTTAAAAAAATTTTTAGTTAATTCACTGTTGTCTTCAACAATATATGAATATTTAAAAAAAGGAAAAAATTCCATTATAACAAATATACAATAGAACCTTCTATATTATTATATTATTATATATAATCTTTTTGCACCCATATCCTCTTTTTATTTTGGAAACAACTTAAAAACTTCCATCTAGTATATTGTAAGATATATATATGAAATTAATTGACTATATCAATTCTCATAATTATTATGGAGACGATTATATTACTATTATAAAAATGGAAAATTTGATGAAAAAAATATCATCTATACATGATAATTTTACATACCAACCTTTGGACTTAAATATTGATATTTCAAAAATTAATAAAAAATATGATGTATTGTTTTCAATTAACGGAGACCTAGATTTCCCTAGACCAACCAAACGGACAATTATAGAATATAATAACTCTAATTTAAATGAATATAACGAAACCATTCAGCAACATATCAATAATATTCCATATATTGATAAATTAGAAATTTCACAACTTAATCAAATACCAGAACATATTCGCAAAATATATTGTCATTCTGTTGGAATACATCATGAAAAAGTAAACATGATTCCAATTGGAAGAGATTTTAAAAATGTCGATTTTTTTCCAATCGTAGATAATTTGAATAAAAATCAAAAACAAATTTTATGTTATAATAATTTGACTCTTCCGCCAAAATGTTTTCATTGGTATGGTACTGTTCGTAGAAATATATTTGAGATTGCATCTAGTAAACCATTCGTATATTGTAAAAAATGTGATATTCATCCAAGACATTATTCGCAAAATGATATTATTCAATACTATATTGATATATCAAAAAGTAAATTTATGTTATGTCCCAGAGGATGTGGTATAGATACATATCGATTATGGGATTCTATTCATATGGGATGTATTCCAATCGTAGAAAAATATGACGGATATGAAGAATTCACTGATTTGCCAATATTGTATTTGAATTCTTGGAAGGAATTCGAATATATGAATGCAGAGTTTTTAGAAAATAAATGGAATGAAATGATTCATTGTGATTATAATTATGATAAATTACGGTTATCATATTGGGAACATGAGTTTTTATCTAATGTATAATAATGATTATCATGCGAATAATCATTATTCAATTTATACTACCTTTCCAACACCGATATGGACAACATCCACTCCTTCTTTTAATGGAATATATCTATTTGGGTCGATGACACATGAACCTTCTGGAAAATTATATTCTCCAAAAATTGCATGGCGACATCCAATAAAATATATTTTTTTGGTTAGTTCAATTTCTGGTATTCCAATATCAATATGTGGGTCATATTGTTCGCATTCAATTCCTCGCGCATTTAATAAATTTTTTACTAAAATCGCTGGACTTCCTTCTACCATATTTGTTTCAGGTTTGAATGACTTACCTAATATACATACAGGTAATCCGGTTTCCTTCATTTTATTTTCAATAATACCTACGAAAAAATCTGTTTGTTTTTCTCTTTTTTTCATTATAAAATCAAAGTAATTATATTCAATTCCTAATTCGCGATTCAACCATGACATCGCGATATTATCTCTTGGATGACATCCTCCGCCATCACCCATTCCACCAGTTAAATATGCAGGTGAAACAAGACGTCGGTAACCTAATTTTAGTGCATTTGTAACCTCGTCTACATTCGTATTTGGTAAGTGATGACACATTTCCATAATATTATTTGCTAATACCAATTTTGTAGTAATAAATGTATTGTACGATACTTTAATCAATTCTGCATTTTCAAGTGAAGTTGAATATATAATTGAATCAGTGATTGTTTTATAAAACTCTTTTACTTTCATTTCCGCATCTTCATTGACTCTTCCCAATAAAATAAATTCTGGATTATAAAAATCATATACAACTGTACCCATTGCAATAAAAAATGGATTATAACATAATTGAATATATGGTGATAAATTAGGTAATATATATTTTCTTAAGGTTCCAGGTAAAACAGTAGATATAATGGTAACTATTTTGGTAATTTTTAATTCATTTAATGTTTTACTCAATGTTTCCATACAATTGATTAACCAGGTATAATCAAAATCGCACCTTTCATCTGGCATTGGCATATGTCCTTCAAACTCTTTTTTATGAGGTGTTTGAATTGCTACGAATATAATATCACTATGTAAAATAACATCCAACATGTTATCTGCTATTTTCAAAGTAGATTTTTCCAACATTGGTTGTAATGTGTTTTTACCGGTTTCATCTGTTTCCTTTGAGAATAATAAATCTTTTGGGTGTTTTGATGAATTAAATATAGGATTTATATCATATCCTAGCACATCATGTCCTTTATTATCAATCGCAACTGCTACTGGAAGTCCCAGCTTACCTAATCCAATAACACCTATTTTCATAGAAAATATATATTTATATATACATATTTTTTTTAAGTTTATTTATATAATATAATTTATTTGTTTTTACATATTTATTTTTTACAAGTTATACATAAATGCCAGCCCAATTTATTTTTTACAAGTTATACATAAATGCCAGCCCAATTTATTTTTTATTGCATTGAACATTTTCGGTGGCATGTGTTCAAACCATTCTTCCTTGACAAATATATTTTTTTTATATTCAGGTATTTTGTATGGAAAAATATGAGTTTGTAAAATATGAATGTCATTAAAATCTTTTAATAATTCATTGACTTCATCATGTGTATAAGTATATGCAATTGGTGTATTTGATTGTGCTTCGTATTGGTCTAATTCATTATCTATCATTATTTTTTTCCAAGAATTTGATGCATATAACATTAATTTAAATGTACCATTCGGTTTTAATACTCGTTTTACTTCTTTAATTATAAGTTCTGGACTAACTGTATGATGAATCACACCAAATGAATATACGAGGTCAAATGTATTATCATTAAATTGGGACATATCTTCCGCGTTTAAATTAAAAAAATCACCATTTAATCCATATAATTCGAATCTTTTTCTTGATATTTCTAGTGTTTTATCTGATAATTCTATACCTGTGTATATTGCACCTGCATTCGCTAACATATAAGCGTCTGTTCCAATACCGCAGCCAATTTCTAATACATGTTTTCCATTCCATTTTTCTAATTCCATAAAATCTAATATATGTGGTTCTACAAAATAACGCTTTTTTTTAACGTCTTCAAAGTATTGAACACTATCTTGTGATTCGCTTGAGTGATTTATATTGCATGGCTGTCTGTTCCAGTATTCTTTCACAGAATCAATGTTCATTATTTATATAAATATAAATATTGTATTTATATTTGTATTTCTATAAATATGTTTATTTCAAATATTTTTCATCAACATTATTACTTGTATAATTTGCGTTATTATTTAAACGTCCTTCTTTTATTCTTTTACTTATATTTTCAGTTCTTACTTTTGTATAATAATCACTAACCGACATTCCTTGATATTTGAAATCATAATGTTCCTTGTACCCATGTAAAAACGCACCATTTCGTTCCCCCCTATGAAATTCTGGATTATCCTTCCATATTCTATATACAAATCCGTTTAATGCAAACAAAACTGACATCATTGTATCTTCATGTTCAGTAACATGAATTGCTGTATTTTCACGTATTTGTTCTAATGTAAATTTAGGATTTTCTCCAAAAATACTATCATAAACAACATAAAATGCTTCTACATTCATTATACTTCCACCACACCAACCAAACCCATTTAATTCGATATTTGGGTAGAATTTTCTAATATAATTTTCAACATTACCTACACCATTCCAGTTATTATTTGATATACCTGTGTATGAACCGCATGCAACACCAGCTAAATGTGCATTTGGATGATAACATATTCTTCCTTGACATACCACGTCGGGATGCAAATGAATCATCCATTCAGTTTTAGATAATTTACATGCTTCAAATGTTCTTTTCAAAAACTCATATGAAGCTTCAATATCTGGATAATGTAAACATATTTCTACTTCTTTTTTAATATATATGCAATTATATTTTTCTGCCATTTCACTATAATCAAATTGGTCCATACCATCATTTATAAGTACGATTGGCGCGGTTGGATAATAATGACGAATAGTTAAAAATACAAAATCCCACGCGTGATATTGATAACTACATAAACCAAAAAATCCTATATCAATATCAATTGGGTTATGTATATATGGAGAACGTAATATATGTTCATATTCACTGAACGAAGTAATGTTCATTTTTACAATTAAACAACCTATTATATTTATATTGTATTACAAATATAATATAAAATAAAATTATTATAATTATAATATATGAAATTAGTCGTATTAACTTTTGGGGGAAGAGAATGTAGTTTGAAAATATTATTCCCGTTAATCAAAAAATATAAACAATATATTCACGAGTATAGAATATATATAGCTACAACGATTCAAAGTGATATTGATTATATGGAGAATTTCGCAAAAGAAAACAACGATTTTGTAAAAACTGTATATTATATGGTAAATGGAAAAACAGTATTAGACGACCGTGAAAAAATTTGGGACAATGCATATAAATCTTGTCAAGAAAATGATACTGTTTATTTAAAATTAGACGATGATATTGTTTATATCGATGAAACTTTATTTACTGATTTTATACAGTATCGTATTTCGAATAGAAACGCACCAATCATTTATCCAGTTATTATAAATAATCTTATACATAGTTGTATATTACAAGATAATAACATATATAATCCATACATGAAAAGCAATATATTAGATAATTGGAAAAAATATACTTATAATAGAATACGTCAACATATTATAAATAATAAACATACTAGATTACGAATTGGTGATTTTACTGGTGGAAATGATGTATTGTGTCCAATTGCATGGGGTAATTTAAAATATTGTTATGATTTACATTCACAATTTTTGAACGATATTCATGTAAACAATATTGAAAAATATCATTTAAAAAATAACATTGTTTTATCAAACGCAGAACCAGTATCTATTAATGTATGTTCATGGATAGGCGAAGATTTACGACAACATGTACAAAACCATGGGGATATTTATTATGATGAACCATGGCTAGCGATTTATTTACCATCGTGGTCTGGAAAATATAATGAGATATATGGTAAATGTGTTGTTTCACATTATTCTTATTATAGACAGAGAGAATTAGGATTAGATAATACGAATATATTGGATAGATATTTTAATTATGTAAACGAGAAAATAAACGAATCAAATAAAATAAAATAAACAAATATATATAATATATATAATATATATATGAAACGCGCCGCGATTATTATTACCGGAGAATTACGAACAGCCCATAATATGGAAAACATTATGGAAAATATTATTCTACCAAACGGCGAATATATGTTTGATATTTTTATAGTATCTTGGAATATACAAAGTTATCAAGAAAAAAATACTATTTTGGAGAAACAAACAGATTATTCAGAATTAGAAAAGTATAAACCGGTTAAAATACAACTAAAAGATAGAAATGTTTTTAAAACATTTTGTGATAAATATCAAATACATAAGTTGGCTAAATTTAGGTATTTGGGTCAGTTTTATACATGCGAAGAAGGAATGAAATTAGTTGAAAAGTATGAATTAGAACAAAATATAAAATATGATATGTATATAAGATATAGATTTGATTTATTTTTAACACAACCCATTCTTTTTCACGAATATGATTTAACAAAAATTCATGGAGTAAATTTTCCTGGAAAATCTTCTTCTTATGGAACTTATTGGAATGATTGGTTTTTTATAGGTGATGAAAAAATGAAGAATTTTATGAAAATATTTTCTAAATTATGTAGCGGTAAATTATTTCGAACGTATTGTTCGGTTCCAGAAATTTTATTTGAAAAAAGCGGTGAAAAACAAATAATATATGATATAAATCATACCATAGTTTATATAAATAAATATAATGGAGAAAAAATGGTTTTACGGCTTTGAACATTTAACTTCGAATAAAATCAAGTTCTTGAAACATGCAAATAAATAAAAATTATAAAAGAATATAAATCATTACATTCATAATACATATATTATGAAGGTAGCATTATGTATATCCGGACAACCTAGAAGCGCTGTCGAAACATACCCATATATTTATGAAAACATTATAAAACCAAATAATGCGGACGTATTTATTCATATGCATTATGACAAAGATAATTTATATATGGATAAAAATCATGCTGATAATGGAAATTGTGTTTTGCCTGAAGGTATAGACAAAACCGTCATTGATATGTATAAGCCGATAAGATATTTAGTTGAATCTCCTCGTAATTTTAGAAAACCACATTTTAATATAGCTGAAAAACGAATTGAAAATACAAAAAAAATGAATCATCACAAAAATTGGACCGATGAAGAAACTAGACAACATCTCGTGAAACAAATGACGAGTATGTATTATTCAATTTTCAAATGTAATGAATTAAAAGAAACATATGCAAATGAAAACGGGTTTCAATATGATTATGTTATACGATTACGGTTTGATTTAATAGTATATCATCCAATCATTTGTAGTCAAATAGACCCTAATTATATATATTATTTAGAAATGGGTCAACCAGATGAGCTTATATCCGATTGGTTAAATATCGGTAGCAACGCGATTATGAATATTTATTCTAGTATGTATTTCAGTA
>Ga0214923_10001686_pt1 | contig 30879 bp, 51 predicted proteins | sample LL1510_MetaG_FD_177993 | JGI IMG/M metagenome (GOLD analysis project Ga0214923, IMG submission 177993) | Freshwater microbial communities from Lake Lanier, Atlanta, Georgia, United States - LL-1510 | ecosystem: Environmental > Aquatic > Freshwater > Lake | place: USA: Georgia | collected...
ATATAGTAAATTGTCCCAAAAAAAAGTAAACAAAAAAAATAAAAAAAAAAGAAAAAATAAAAAAAATATTTTTCTTAAGTTTTTTTGTGACCTTAAAGATATTATGTCTAGGAGACAATAACATGCAAAACAAATCAAAATTCTTTGAATTTTTTAAAACCAAACGATTAAAACTTAGCTTAGTAATCTTTTTCGGGACGATCGGCGTAGTAAGTAATTACTCGGCTCTTAAATACTTTCTAGCACAAACAAGAATAGATTTTCTAGGGTCTGAGGTAAGCCTGACTATTTACGCGATAGGAATCACTATGGCATTGGATGTCAGTATTATAATATTTCACCTTGCAAGGATATACCCGTTAATGTTTGGCTCATCAATGCTTGCATTTATGATTTCGCTCGGTGCCAATACTACTACTTACTTCGCTTGTGCTGGTAGCTGTAAGAATGCCCTGGATGATCTCGGAACCGTAATGATGTTTGGGCAATCGCTTGTGATGTCAATATTGCCAATTATAATTATAATCTATCTGACTGAACTGGCAGTCAAACAATATGACATGGAGGTTGGGAATACCGAAGAAACTTATAAAAATAGTTGGAAAAATATTAAACTAGATTAGTAATACAAAGCCAAGCTATAGATTTATAGCTTGGTATATTCAAAATGCATTAAATCTTTTCTGGGAAACTTCTCACCACTCAAGAAATTATACTCACCCCAAACTTGAATAAACGCTTTACTAAATGGCTTTAATCCATCGGCCAAACACTCTTCTCTTGTTTTGCCTAATGGGTTTTGTGATGCGTTAAAATCTAATGCCGTCCCGAATGCATGATTGCTTAAAATCTTCTTGTGCTCGAGTCCTCGTATGTATCTAGGATTGAAGCATCCATCATAGGATATGATTTCATTGATTAACTTAGTTCTGACCAAATCATTAAAGACCTTACAAAGATCTTCCATGATAATTTTATTACAATAAATTTTGTTTGGTAACTTTTTGTTTACTTTGGCATACTCTGCAAAATCGAGCATGCCCATATTTGCTTTTTGAAATGCTTGGAGTTTTTCTGGCGACTCCATGACATTCCCATATTTAATCTCTGCCTTACTTGGCATCGTCTTCGACAAAGAAGTTGGATAATACTTTACCGACTGCCCCAATTATCATAACTACCAATCCTACTTCTGGCTTTTCATTTACAATAGAAATACCTGTGGCAATTTGTGCCCCGTATTGCATAGCATCACCAACTTTTCTTATACCTGCTGGTGTTGGTTTATAGTATCCGCCTATATCAAATTTCATATTATTTCACCTTTATTAGTAATTGTTTTACATCTGCCTTGATTTCTCTTAACTCTTCTTTAATTTCTTGTATTACTTTTCTGTCTTGCTGTGCTTCACTTTCTAATTTTACAATTCTTACTTCATGTGTGTAGTATGCTACTGTTAAAGATACAATAAATGATCCATAGGTTATTATATCTTTAAAGTCTAATCTTAGATTCATTTTTTCTTTTTCGCTATTGGCTTAGTAAATTCTTTTCCTACTTTTACAGGAATTCCTACTTTTTTTGCAAACTTTGGATTATTCGCAACGGCCTGCATTAATCTTTCTTGTGCTTTACTTTTAGTTGGCATACTATCTCCTTTATGCTTTTATATTGCTTTGTTTAATATTGTCAAGTTTACTTTACTCTGTTTTTGTTATCTTGTTCAAATTTAGATTTCATTTCTTGTTTGCGTTTAACTTCGTTTGCATTGTCTGATAAGAATTGTTCTATTAATGGCTTCTGTAATCCTTGTTGTGTTGCAAATCCTCTTTGGGTAGATTCTGGTATTGCTGTTGGAGTTCTTATGCCTTTAGTTTTTTCTAATACTTTAGCCGCAAATTTTCCGCCTTCTCTCTCCATTTTTGGAGCTATCAAAGCACCTCCGAGAGTTCCGAGAGTAGTTCCAAATGCTCCACCTGTAGCCGCACCAGAAGGTCCTCCAACAATTCCACCTATTGTAGTTCCAATACCTCCACCAAAAGTTCCTCCAGTTGCAAGCATTCTATTAGTGACGCTTGATCCTATTGCTCCAGTTGCTTGTATCTCTTGCAATAACTTTAAGTCTGCTATTGTTTGATTTACATCTCTAAGTTTATTGATGCCAGGATAATTATTATATCTAGGATTTTTTAATTCCTCTCCCATTAATTTTATAGTTCTTGATTCTGCCTCTAATGGAGTTAAAGAATTTTGTCTTAATTTAGAATTTATAAATTCTTCTGCTTTTTTTGCACTTGCTTCCTTCCCTCCATATTGTGATACTGTTAATTTTTGTAAATATTCAGATACATTTGTTGCATCAGATACTGGCTTCATTGCCTCTTTATAATCAACAGATTGTTGCTTTAATGGAACATCAATTTCAGATCTTATTGTTTTGAATAAATTTAATCTATTTTCTGCGTCAATTGGAAGTTGTCTTTGTTCTCCTACCTTTGGAGTTAATGCTTTGATATCTTTATCAATTTCTTTTATTAGTTTTTTTGATTGCAATCCATTCAAAGTTTCTGGGTATACTTGATCTATTTTTTTAATTTTTTTATTTAATGCTTTTAATGTTAATTCATCAACATCTGATGTAGTATTAAATTCAGTTGCAATATTTTTTAAATTATTAAGTACATCTTCTTTTGAAATAGATATTTTTTCATTATCTTTTTCAAGCACTTTATATGCTCTATTTGATAATAGGCTCGCCTTTCTTCCAAATGGATCTTTCTTTACTAAATCAGTAATATCATTTGCTAGTTTTTGAGTCTCCTCTTTTCCTGTGCCTGTAAATATTCTTTCTATCTTCTTAATTCTCTCAGGTTGACTTTCTACTTTTTCTAAGTAAGGAAGAGTTTTACCAGTCATTGCAGATAATCCTGATTTAATGCTTACATCAATTGCAGGTTTTACTCCCTGTATTGCAGACTGTACTCCTCTTCCCAATACTGGTAGCCCTCCTCCTAACGCTCCACCTATAGCCACATCTTTTGCAATTTGTCCTGCTGTATCACCTTCTGAATATCCTAATCCTGATATTGCCCCTGTTCCCGCTCCAATTAATGCAAGTTTTCCTAACTTCGCAGCTGTTGTCGCTTGTCCAATTCCAGGTATAAAAGAAGGCAGCACACCTCCTGCAATCTCTGATCCTGTGTAAGTGATTGGATTTGCTTCTTGTGCTTGTTTGTATGCTTGCCTTGATTCTTGTAATGCTTGTTCGTATGGAACGCCTTTCATGATTGATTCGAGTCTTGCCGTTGCTTCGTCTGCAAATCCAAATGATAGGCCTTGAGCTCCTCCACGTAGTGCTGATTCTGTTTTTGAGACTTGAGGAGGAGGAGCCTGAGAGATTGGTTGATTAGGAATTACTTCTTTTGTTCTTTTTTCATCAAGTCTTTGAAATCTTAATTTTCTTAATTCTTCTTTATCCATAATATCCTCAAAATTCTGCTATTGGGTCAAGACTATCGCCTTTAGGAAATACATAATATTTATTTTCATCTTCTTTATATTCCACTTCAAAGCCTTTATTTTTTAATTTAATAATTTGCTTGTCTATTAAACTTTTTTGTAAATTTTTTAATCTATTTGAATATTCTTCTTTTGATTCATTTGGAGATATAGCTAAACTATCATTCCAAAATTTAATATCATCCATTGTCATTGATCCTTGACCTTTCAAAACTCCCATAGTAGCAGCAATTCCATATTTTAATGTATCCTGTTCCTTTGATGCTCCTCCTACCCAAGCATTTCCCTTATCTTTTACACTATTTGCCAAACTACTAGTAAGGTTTCTTAATTCAGTAACTTTTGATAACTCATCATTATCTTTATCTTCTAATCTAATCCCTTTTTCTGGCTTTGTTTTTATTCCTACTTTCACTGGAACAGACTGTTGATTTCTACTTCTTAATCCTTGCAATACGTTTGAATCATTTAAATCTGCATAACTTAAATCCTCTGGAACATCATAACCTAAATTTTTAAATACCATTCTTCTTTTTTGGCTTTCTTTACTCTTGGGATCCATAAGGAGTTTAGCTTTTCTTTCATTCTCTTGTTTGTCTCTCATTCCCTGAAACATATTAGCAGATCTTTGTATATCGTAAGAATCCCCACCCATAAGACCTGTTCCAATTCCTGCAATACCTTGAGCAATTAATGATCCAAGGAAGTTTGAACTATCATCATTTGATTCTTTTGGCATTTGCTGTTCCGGTAGCATTTGCACTCCTGCACTACGTATTACATTTTGAGGAGGCATTGCAGAAGGGACACGAGGAGGAGTTGATTGAGAAATTCCAAGTCCTAATGGAATATTTTTTCTAATCGTTTCTTGACCAAGAGATACATTATTAGGAGTAAATATTTCATTTTCTGCATATGGATTAGGATAAGTAATACTTGATGGAATTTGTTTATTTAATATTTTTTTATCTGCCATAATTAACCTACTTTTTTCCTGTCAATGCTGCACCTGCTACGGTTCCGCCTACTGTCAATCCTGTTCCAAGACCTTGACTCATAGCTTGTTGATTTGCGAGTTGTTGTTGTGTCTGAGTCTGTCCCACTCCTCCAATACCTTGACCGAGTGCACTTGTATAATCTGTTTGTAATCCATATTGAGCTAATGGTCTATTGACTTGATTTTGCATAATTTGCTTATTCATTAAATCTGCATTAGCTTGTGCAATACGATTTCTTTCCTGTACATTCAAGTTTGCAAGATCTTGTTGAGTTTGTAAATTTCTTAATCCTGCAGTATTACGATTCTGTACATTAAATTGATTAATAATATCTTGTGCTTGTGCTTTTTGTGTCTGTCTCTCAAAATCTGTTTGCTCAATTCCGCTCGATAAATTTGCTAAATTATTTAAAGCATTTACTCTCGCTTGTTGTGCTTGTGCTGCCTGTTGCATTCCTTGCTGAGATGCTAACTGAGATGCCGCTTGAGAAGATGCTAGTTGTGCCGCTAATTCTTGACCACTTCCTGACAATCCTCTTTGAGCCATATTTTGCAAGATAGATTCTCTTTGTCCTTTTTCTTGTGTTGCAATCTGATTTTGTATTTCACTTAATGCTGCCCTATCAATTGCACTTAATCCAGTTTGAGAAAGTTGCTCATATCCTCCAAGAGCTTGCAATTGTTTGCTTCGCATTGCTTGATTAATTACTCCTGAAGGCAATCCAGTTGCCTGTAATTCTTCTGGAGTAAAATTGCCAAGATATGCTAATGCTTCAGGAGTAGAATATTTTTGTAGTTCAATCTCTGGTATTTCTGGAGGCCTATTAATTAAAGCAGTCAATGCTTGCAGTTTTGCTGAATTTGTTGATGCAGATAAATCTGGTTTTGTTAGATAACCAATCAAACCTCCTGCTACTGTACCTGCTCCTCCTGCAATAAGTGCTGTCGTTACTGGCATTATGATAACCTCGTTTGTAATAATGGATTGAATTGTGTAGTACCTGCAAGTTGTTGCAATGCCTGAATTCTTGAAAGTCTAGTAGGATCATTTTCTTGCAAATATTGCTCTCTTGTTTTATTTATTTGATTCAAATATGTATTATATTTATTAATGGTATCTTGATTATTAGCTAAAAATTGTTGATATGAATTTTCGTCTAATGCTAGTATTTCTGGATTAATAGATTGATTCCTAAGTTGAATTTGTTCTCTAAATCTATTAATTTGATTTTGCCTATCCATTTTAGTTCTTTCTGCAGCTCTCAATTGAGTATCATCAAAACGCCTTCTATTTCTTTGTGCATCTATTTGTTTTGCTTGTTCTTCTGCTATTGTTTTATCTGCTTGGTCTATAAAACTTTGCTCAAAATTTATAGCATTGTTTAATTCATTAATTGCTGCATTATGTGCTTCTAATATTGGTTTACTTGTTTGATATTTTTGTAATTGCTCAGCTACTGCTTTCCCTTGATTTACGTCAACTCCTACTTTACCTGCAACGTATCCGGGAGTTATTCCTCTCACATATTCTTCCTCTGGAGTTGTTTGAGAAGTGATTAAATTTCTTACGTCAGCACTTGACAAAGGGCCTGCCTGTGCTTGTGTTCTTAATGATTCAATATCTCCTACAATACTTGGAGCTTGTGCTTGTCGTATTGCAGTAGCAGTTGTTCCTAAACCTTCGATTGCTTGTTGTCCCGATTGAGTGCTTTGAGTTAAGAATCTATCAAGAACATTTTCTCCTCTTGTTGCCAATGATGGATTAGCTCTTTGGGATTGTATATAATTTTGTAATGCAGTAGGAATTGATTTAATAGTCTCAAGTCCGCTTGCAAGTTGTTCTTGTTGCGTTCCAAGACCTGATCTTAATGCTTGCAATTGATTATATGGTGTCTCGATGTCACCGACTCCACTCGTTCTATATCCTGCAAATTGTTGTAATCTTTCAGGAGTTACATACTGAGTAGGATTTTCTAGAGCATTTTGTACAAATTGTTGTCCTGATCTTATTGTTTCAAATCCTGTTTTTATTGGAGTAGCCTGAGTAGTAAATTGAGCTTGCTTGGTTCCAAGTTCTCCTTGTTTTGCTTGTGCTTCTCTCTGCAATAATCGAGCATTAGGATTATTTGCTTCGTTGGCCTGTATGTATTGTTGTAAATTTGTAAATCTTCCACTGTTGCCTTGTTGATTAATATTTCTTCTTTGTTGGGCATTGGCTCCAAATGTTCCACTTTGCTCTCCTAAGATGGGAGCCTGTGCAGGGTTTTGATCTTGTGGTCTAAATTCTGTGATTGCCATTTTAAAATCCTAGTACTGTAATATTATAATTTTTGCTATTTGATAATCCACTGATATAATGTATCGTCACTGTTCCATCGTTATTGTCATACCAAGATACAGTAATTGCATCATGTTTTTTCTTTGGTGTGCCTATTTCTTCTATATATCCTAATAATAATATTTGCGTCTTACGTCCAAGAGTATTGAGATAAGTTATTTCTGTGAATTCTTTTAAGGATGTATAATTGGATGAAGTTCTAAAAGTTAAATTCTTAATTTGACCTTTAACATTTTCTGGAATTGTAAGATTTCTATTAAAAGAATTGTACACCTCTTCAATAAATTGATTAAGAGGAGAGAGGAGAGAATCCACCCATATTGGAATATCTGCTCCAAGATCGGATCTTTGCACTCTTTTAATTGTTGGGAGCGTTGCCATTATTTAAACCTCTCGCTCATCGGTTCAAACATAGCCGACAATCCCTGTATTGCAAAATAGTTTTGTGCCTTCTTAGACCTGACTCGAAAAAATACCCATGATGCTCTTCTTTTTAGTAATGGAATATAAGTTCTAATTGGATAGGCTAAACCTGTTCCTATCCCCCATGGAATTGACCCCCATGCAAAACTTCCCCAAAGATCAGATCTAATTGGAGTTATTTCCGTATATTCGACATTAGAATCAAAATTACTTGCAAATCCTAATTCGATAGAAATAAAATCCGCAGCTCTAAATAACATTGTAATTTCTCGCCAATGTTTCAATATTCCAGGATTTTGACTGTCATTTTGTGACCATTCAATTATTGATTCTATCGGTTCATAAGAATTTGCAGATCCAGTCGTAAAACCTGTAGCACTTTGAATTGTAACATTATTACCATTTACTGCAGTAACTACAGAACTGACTGCTCCTTTTCTAATAATTTGATTTATTGCAATATTAGTAGCACTGGCAAGAGTTAAGACATTTCCATTAATGGAATTGATTGTAATAGGATAAGAGTCATCCACATAATCAGAAGAATTTAAAGATTTTCTCTCTCTGTATATAAATCCATCCACTCCGCCCATATATAGCCTATCATTAAATGAAATTCCACAAGAACGATCATTAATATACTTAGTCCATGCGTTTGTGAAAAAATTAAAAACGTATGCTTCCGTAGGATATGAATCAGTTTCTAATGCCTTACAATAAAAAATATATTTACGATCAACTTCATAACTAATACCAAATGAACTCGTAAAGAAATTACTTATTATTTCTCTTTGCTGAATTTGGTCTTCAATTGGCCTTGATAATACTTGTACTCCATTATCTGATATTGCTGTGATACCTTGATCTGTATAGCAATAAATTTGATTATTCATTCCAACTGCAGATTCAATAGATAATAAAGATACTGTACTATCAAACAATGATACTCTAAGAGAGCTTGGGTCTTCTCCAATAATTCTATAAACTCCATCTTCCTTAATTACAAAAACAGAATCTCTCAAAGGTATTATTCTGAGGATCTCATTTGCTCTACTTCCTGCCTCGACATAGTTTAATAATGGGACTGCCTCTGGCTGCTGAACTTTACTAAAATAAATCCTATTAGGATTCTCGTCATTAGTGCTTGAATTATTAGTTCCCGATGTACTTAAAACTGGGTTCCAACATGTAGTTCTTGATGAAGTAATATAAAATTCAGAAGTGATATAATCATTAGCTTGTATCCAAATTTTACCTGGCAAATCTCCAAATCCAGAAACATAATAAGCACTTATTATTGATTGATATAAATTAATTACCTTTACTAAACTTCTAGCAGTATCGGTAATGTTTGATGATGCAGTACCTGTAGTAGTAAGTTTAAATATTGCACTAGCAGGAGTTTCCGCAGATGTTGACGCAGTATAAATCACTCCATTAATAGTAATTGTATCGCCATTAACTAATCCAGGTGAAGTTCCAGTCGCAGATATTAAAGTTAAAAATATGTTTTGTCTGCCTTTGGTGTTGGCATAAAAAGTCATATTTTTATAAGTACAAATATCAACACAAAAAGGAGGTTCATCATTAGACTGTAATATTCCTTCTTGCGTTGGGGATGTGTAAAGAAATGCACCTCTAAGATCGTCTGGAGTTATATCCGTAAAAGTCACATATCCAGTTGATATGTCGCCAGAAGTAACATTCCCTTCATAGACTAATTGTAAATCGTCTGGAGGCTCGATGCCTGTTCCAACTTGAACTGATCTATAAGCTTGATAAAAATACCCTACAGAAATATTATCAGGTATATAGAGAGTTACATCTATCATTCTATTTCCCGATAAAGTATTAGTTATTGTAGCTCTCCCCGATGGAGACCCTAAAATCAAATTATCGTTTGCATCTTTGTATCCCCAAACAAAACGATAAGCACAAGAATTATTATTACTTAAAAATCCACTTGTAGCACCAACGGAACAATACCCATCTAGTGCTCTTGGGGCTCCTGCATTAATCGGCTCATCACTAACGACCGACATTTTTTTAATGTTTGATGAAGTAGTAAAATAAAAGTTTTTATTTGCTTGAGTTGATTTAATTCTATGTCCACTCGGAGGAGAATATGTATTGCTATAGGCTGTAAATGTTCCGCTTCCGTTATCTCTTGCAAGTTTATTATTATAACTTACAATCAATGTTCCACTATAATCATATAATGCATCTACCAATCCAGTATAATTACTTGGCAATTGGCCATATTTTGCCTGTCCTCTTCTTGGTTCGGCGACCGATCCTTTATCAATTACTATATTGTCTGCTCTCTGTAATGCTCCTTCTGGTATCTCACTAAATTGATTGGGATTTGTATATAATCCTGATATTTTAAGATTTAAAGCTTGTGCCATGTATCACTTCCATAGATATCTTGCTATTCTATTCTTGGATGATATTTTCTTAGGCTGTGCATCCACTCTCGGACTAATTAAATTTCTATTATCATTCTCCATTTGTGCGTAAGTCAAAAGACTAGCTTGCAATCCATTAGTATCACCCATGTATTCCATAATTCTTACCACTACTGCTTGTATTAATAATGGTATTGTATCTTGTGGAATTTGTGCAAATGGCGATTCTCCTCTTGTAGTTACATAATAATTTGTCTCGATGTCTGAAGTATCTGTTAAATTTAACGTAGCACTTGATACCGTTCCTGCAGTTCTCTCTGCCATAATCTCCCAAGGTTGGTCATTGCTTACAATATCAATTAATGATCCTGTGGTTATGTTTGCAGGAAGATTAGTACTACATACAATCGATGTGTTAGTATTTACTGTGCTTATTATTGCAGTTCTCGAGGTTGATACTATCTCGGATGGTCGTCTATAATAATAGATTCTGAGTATTCCGCTTGAAATAGGCTGAGGAAATATTTTAATTTTATTTCCTTGAATATAATAACCACCAAAATAATCATTTATTTGTGATACTGTTATTCTAGGAATTGTTTGAAAAAATGAATCCGATGTATTAGAGGTATATAAATTTATTTGATTAATTTTATTTCCAATTGCATTAGTAGGAATATTAATTTCAGTAGTGCTACCGTTTTGAGTATATTCATCATACGTCAAAAAATAATCTTCCCTGACTGCTAATATATAAGGAATTATTCTATTCTGCAATTCCTCATTTAGCATTGCAATCAAGTCTGAATCTGTAAATAAATTCTGACTTGTTGGGATTAATGCCCTACGTTTTATTTGTGCGATTAATCCTGTGGATGTAAAATCCATCTAATTACATACCTTTTATTTTCATTCTGGCTTTAATTCTTGCTAATGCTGAATAAGGATCAATAAAGTCATCTTCCTCATTATTGCTTTCTTCATTATCATCTTCCATCTCTATTTCTGGAGTTTTATTTGATTCTAGTTTTACAATAGTAATCCCTTTCTTTTCTGGTTTTATCATTTCCTCTGACTCCATGGAATCCATTGATTCCATTTTATCTTTAGGAATTAGTCTTGATAATTCCATATCGTCCATCTGAGATATGATATCCATTATCGCTTTCATTTTTGCATCTTTCATAAGACCTTGCATTTTATTCGCTCCATATTGGTTGGGGTTCGGTTGGGAAAATTGAGTTTTCTATTGGATTTATTATTAATTCTCTAAGTTGACTTCTATAGTTTTCAAAGTCTGATTTGTTTTGTAACTTTACATCTGGCAATACTGACCAATCGGATTTAGCAATCAAATATTTTGCTTTTGACTTGCATGATTCTTTTTGTATTTCATGATATTTATTTTCATTGAGTATAATCATTGAACTGCCATGCCTTTGTAGTCTGGATATTTTTCATCAAACTCTTCTTTTGTAAGACCAATGCCATCTGCATTTGATTCATTAATTTCTAGTTCCCAAGCTGACCTAAATTCTCTTGAAGGTAAATCTAAGGGAGATATTATTTTGTAATATAATCCACTTGGAACGTCTTTATCTGCAATTATTTTAATATCAATATCTATTACAGGAGTTAATATTTTTAATCCTTCACTATCATTATATGCTATTTTCATCTAAATACCGCCACTGAAATATATGGTGCATCAATTATGCTACCAGTATGGTCTATAACAGCTATTCTTGTCTGAGAAACTGTCGGATCAACAGTAACAGGAGACTCTGCCATTACACCTAATATCTGTGTATTGCTACCTGCGGTACAAATTGTAGAATAATTTATATCTGGCATTGGATTAGTAAAGTTTATTCTATATCTACCTACATTATCATCTACTAAAGTAGATATATTTCCGCTTGATCTAATTGATATAGTCCCAGTTCCGTTAAAGTTTACCCATGCACGACATAGGAAGCCAGGATAATGAGTTGACCCACCTGGAACGACTGCGGAAAGTTGACCGTCACCTGCAATATTAAATCTTGTAACCCTTCTATCGCTTGACCTACTCCCAGAAGGAGTAGTAGCCAAAGAAATAGTGCTAGAGCCATCAGGGTTATGAACGAAAAAAATATGGCTATCGGTAATCCCTAAATTATTAGAAGAATCCAAAAATGATGTTTTAGCAACAGATGAACTATCGCTTTTTGATATTATTTTAAGTCCTGTAAAATCTCCAGTTGTTCCAACCCTAGCATTATCATTTACATCTAAACCATTAATTGGGCTACTTGTCCTAATTCCTACTCTATTATTTGCAGCATCAATAACAAAAGTATCACTATCAATATTTAATCCATTTGGGACGGATACTGCCGTGCCATTGATTGTAGTGGTATCTCCACTAGCATCTCCTAAAGTCGTATTTCCATTTATAGTTAAATTTCCACTAGATTTAATGTTTCCAGTTATATCTAATGCTTCTGTTGGACTAGTTACATTTATTCCTACTCTATTTGTTGTTGGATTTACTACTAATACATTTGTATCAATAGCTACTGCACCAATAATAGTTATTATATCACTTGTTGCATTTCCTAGATTTATATTACCATTTAAAGTAGTTGTACCTGCAACAGTTAGAGTAGAATCTAAAGTCGTAGCTCCAGTTACATCAAGAGTTCCTGGTAAATCAACAGTAGTACCACTTGCAAGGCCTATTTTACCAAAAGCCGAAGCAGTTTGTACTGCAAAATCTGTAGCTTCATCACTCCAATTTGTATCTCCTGTCTGTGGATAATTAATTGATTCTCCATTGACATTGATAGTTATTGCCACGTATTACTTACCTTTCTTTTTAGACATTGGTTTTTTAACTGGCATTTTAGAACCTGATTTTTTACCGTACATGTTTATCTCCTTGTAGTATTTCAAAGAGAGGAGTATTGTCTCCTCTCAGTTTTGTTGTCTTATGTTACTGTAAAGCCAGTAACTTTTGTACACTTAGCAGGAGCCATACATAAAAGAGCTTGATCTGCGTAAGCCCGCACTTCATAACCTGCGTTAGATGGAAGCTGTAAGAATATTTCTGTGCTATCCATTCCAGGTGTTTGAAAAGTAACATCTGTTGCACCTACTCTGATAAATTGTTTTTTGGGAATAATAAATACTTCCCCTGCTTTCACAATTGGATGAGGTTCAATTTCAATCTTTCCATTTGCACCATAGAAAGAAAGTTTCTGAAATCCATTTTCAGCAACATTATTTTTATAGGATTGGTCATACATTCTTAATCCTGACTGAGCTGCCGCTAATGTATTCCAAGCTGAAATTGGAACATAAGCACAAACATCCTCCATCAATCCTTGAGCAACTGCATTTTCAGTAGCTGAAATTATTGTGCTTAAAGATAAGGCACCACTTGCAGTATATTCATTACCTTTGAAAAGAGTATAAGTTGTGTTTGTTATACCAAAGAGAGATCCTGAAGTTGTGATAATTTTATCTATACCTAGGAAATCTTTACCTTTAGAAGAATTAAAATACACATAAATTCCACCGTTAAAATCTGCTTGTGCTACTGCCATTAATGCAGTTACACCTGTAGATGTTCCTGTAAGACCAATTCTTTTGTAAACTGGATCGATAGAAGAGATAGTGAAAACAGAATCAGAAGAAGAGGAAATCAAAGTAGAATTATCGTCTTTGTAAAACTGTAATTCAGCACCTACTTTACCTGCCCAAAGTCCAGTTGACCACTGTGCTTTATCTATATAATACCAAGCAGTTGTGGAAGATCTTTTTACGAATGGCCCAATAGTACAAGCTTTGGGAGCTGTTAAAGTTCCGCTTGTAGTATCTGGAATTGTAAAAGTTGTAGAACTTGCTTGAGTAGCAATAATACCTGTAGAAGCAGCACTAGACCCAGAATCATCTGTAAAACTTACTGTATCTCCAACAACCAAACCATGATTTGCAGTAGTAGTAACTGTGATTACAGTTGTAGCTCTTCCAAAAGTAGCAGTTCCGATAGAGTTATTAGGAGATCCTGATCCAGTTCCTAAAGAAGATCCACCATAGAAAGAGGAAAGTTCAAGCCTGTTAGACATTGACTCAACCATATTTTCAAACAAAGTACTTGTAGCATCGGCAAAAGCTTCTTTGTTGGAAGTTGCAGCTGCGGCGGCTTTGTAGGAAATTTGAGATTGTAGTACTTTTTCCGCACCTCTTACTTGTGCGTTTTTGGTTCCCATTGCAAGAGCACCATTAAGAGCAAAAGCAGTTCCATCCCCATCGTTATAAGTAAAACCTTGTTCTGCTTGGAGAACTACTGGAACATTGTAATAATCACCAAGTTTTTTACGTCTTTCAAATGGAACTTCTTTGATAAATTTTGCGGACTCTGGGATTAGATTGATTAATGAATCCCCATAAATTTGCTTATAAAAGCCATTTAATGTGGCTAGTGTGTTTGCACTCATTCGAATACCTCGATAAATTTAATAATGCAGTTTAAAGACCTGCTAGTCTCGGTATGTCGAATCAGTTTAGACCCTTGTTGTAATAGTATTGCAGATATGTTTTAGCTTATAGTGTTGATCTATATCGACCAATTATAGGAATTTTGCCATACTATTTTTATTTGTCAAGCAAAATTTAAAAAAATCCCCCTGGAGGAGAGGGACAAGGTTTTTTGGAAAATTGGGAAAACAATGAGATAATTATGTAACAAAAAAAGAAAACCCATGACCTATAGTTTTCGAGGACTTGGAGTCATGAGTTTTTTAGAAATTTTATATAAGGGAGGTAAACCTCACTCACATCCAAAAAAAATGTTATAACCCGAAAACCGAAAACCAATATAAATAGAAGTGATTCCCAAAGTCACGACAAACTAAATCCAAATTATTAAGATCTTATTCTTTCGGCAAGTTCTTTTCTCCATTCTTCTTTTGTAATCTTCTTATTATTATTTTGTTTCGGCTTGGGTTGAGATTGATTAGGCTGAGATTGATTTGTCTTTAGCCTAGCAAGATCATCTTGCCTGATTTGCTTAAGGAGATCCTCCCCAATATAATTAATCCTTTTGTTGGGATCAAGTGACTTGAGAATTTGAGCGTTAAGATTCCTAAAGTCTTCCTCTACCAAAGGAATAATCTGTTTAACATTAATCGCAATTCCTTTTTGTTCAGCAATCAACATGTAGTTTGCAATTCTCTTTACTACTTCAGGACTCCTAGGGAGAGAACTACTATCAAGTGCATCAATAATCTGGCCTGTGATTTCTTGTTCAGCCTGTTGCACTGCAAATTGCATTTGTTCTTGCTCTCTTCTGGAGAGTTCTTCTTTATATTGTCTTTCAAGTTCTTCTTTTTCGGATCGGACTCGCCTAAGCTCTCTCTCATTTTCAGGTAACATATCCTCTTCGATTACTTGAGTAAGATATTCTTCTGCTAATTGTCTAGGATTGTATCCTGCTTTTTCGAGCAATTGCCAAGGATTAGTCTGGATTAAGTCTGCAATCTCTTTGACTAGCTTCTCTTGATGCCTTGCGTTACGTGTAGCAATATCAGAAGTTTTCTGTGCTTTGTAACTGGAAACCATAGTCTTAAATTCTTTGTCAGTGATAGACTCATTTTCTGGCAATCCCCAAAGGGCTTTAAGTTGTCGCTCATTGATTTGCATGACTTGACCACCAACTTCTACTTTGGCTTCTCTAATCGGTATCTCGGGAGTTGATTGTACTACTTCCCCTGATTCCTGTATTTCAGATGGGACTGACTCCTCAATCGCTTCTGTACTATTTTCTTCCATGTTAATTTCCTTTAAAATTTATTATACTGGTACCGCACTTGCTCCGCTTGCTGTTTGATATTTCTCTCCAGTCATTGGATTAGTTGGTAAATTTGGCAAGGCTCCCGTGACTTGTTCTAATGGGTTTTCCTGTCCTGCTTGTGATACTTGAGGAATTGATGGTTGTTCTGGAGTCTGAGGAGGTAAATTCTGCATTCCTAGAATTGCAAATAAATCTTTGTCTCCTGATCGCATTTGGTCAATGTGCTTTTGAATATGACCCAATACTACAACAACCAAATCAGGATTATTCCTAGCTTCTGGACTGTCTAACAATTGCTTATGTTCCTGAATATGCATAGGATGATTATCTGTCACTAGCACGGGAGGATCAATGCCATCGCTCATCTGCTCATTCTCTTGTGCGATTAACATCAATTGTCTTTGGATTGGATCCATGATTGAATCTAATCGTCCATTTTGTAAGACTGCAAAGTACATATCCGAATTCTTAACAAATCCATATTGTAATAAAGTATCTGCTATTTGAATTTTTCCTGCAGTAGTCTTTGACAAAGGATTTCCCATGTCAACTATCACTCTCTGGACATTCTCTAAGTCTGATCCTTTAAATTCTTTCATGTAAGGAGTATTCATCTTTCCTACTATTGTCGCTACTCTCGGAACTGCAGCATAAGACTTTAACATATTAATAATTGCTGTTCCTGAGTCTTCCAATAGTTGAACATATCTTTGCTGTGTTAACTGAAGAAATTGTATTGCTTGTGATGCAACCAATGCCAAGGCAGCACCACTCTTAAGGCTTGCCTCTGGATTCCCTCTTACTACTGAGTTAATGCCTGATATTGATTCCATCTCATTGACTAACTCTTTGTATCTATTAAAGATTTCTACTGGGGTTGCAGTGAGGTTCATTGGTTCAGGCTTGCCCATCTTAGGATCATACTGTACTATATTCAATCCCCCTGATAATTCCTCGACATCAAGATTAGATCCTTTTGGAACTAATACGTTTTGCACTCCAAAGGCTTCTTGATTGGTTTGAATTGTAGATGCCAATCCATCGACTGCCCTCTGAATAGGAAGCATATCAAAACTAACTGAATACCCAAAAGGAGAAGCATAAATTGACCCAGGATGAAGTGCATAGACTGGTATTTCTGGGTAAGGAATATCGGAATCAAATAATACTGTTCCGCCCTCTATAAATTCTGAGTATCTACCGTTCGGAACTGACTGAGTTTTATCATGATAGAATCTATAAAGAGGAATCAAATCAGAATCAGTTATACGATAGAAATCAAGAAAGTCATTTTTAAGATTTCCTGAAGTCATTTCTGAGTTAATAATATCATCTTGAAAGTCTGGATACTTTTTTGCAAGTTCATACTTGTTTACAAACTCCCTGACTATCAACCAATTGCGATCTTCAAATTTTCTTAGATATGGATGCCTAATAATATCAATTCCAGAACAAGAAGTGAATTTAATGTCACCTTCTCGGATTGGTTCATTGTTCTGTCCTACTCCATATTCTCTTCCAAGTGCTACATCCCAATTTAAAACAATATAACCTTCGCCCGACCATATAGCAAACTCGACCGCATCGGCTACATATCTTTCTAATCGCTTCTCTCTCATATAATAATCAAGCAAACCTTGTGCAAGTTTAGTTTGTGCTTGGCTTGAATAATCATTATTGACTGCCCTTGCATCGAATGCAGGCCTCTGCGATACTGTGATAGATAGGATTGCTTGTAAGATAGAACGATAATGATTTACAAAGAGAAAACTGTACTCTCCTGCATCTCCTCCTCTGACTGTATCTCCCAAATGATACCCTGCTCTAAAATATTGTCGATATGATTTTCGCCAAAGATCGAGCATCCCATTAATACGAACATATTGATAGTAATCATCCACTTTCTTTTGGAGTTCTCCTCCAAGTTCATCAACTGTTAAGTTTGCAAAATATACTGCATTCTGCTCTAGCTTTGTTTTAGTTAACATTATCTTTTATTCCTTATGTCCTACTTTATAAATAGGTTTTTTTATAAATATAAGCCTAGCAAAATAAATTAACTCATCTAATTCTCTCATAATAAAAATATAAGAAAAAAATAATTTTGTTAAATCGTTTTCATTGTTATAATCTAAACTATTAATATTTAATTCGTTTATTTTATTTCTCAATAAATCTATTTGCTCAATAACTTCATTACAAGCATAAATAGTTTTTTCATTCTTAGATTTAATATTTATATAATTATTAATAAAATTATTTTTCATGATTTCTTTTTAGTTCTTCTTTCAAGTATTGCATGTGTAATTTTATTGATTCCCTGATACATTTTGCTTGTACCTTATTCCATCCTAATTGAGCTCGTTTCATATGCTCTTTATGCAATTCGTCTTGGTTCATCTTTTTCCTCGTATTCTTTTATTATTTCTTCTATGTTATTATCTATAAAATTTATCATTTCTTGATATTCCTCTGTTTGGTATTCTTTAACTATGAGCATATCTAACCAATCGCCATTAATACGTATCTCCCATGGATCGTTATATCTTTGTCTAAGATAAATTTTATATTCTTTTTGGTTAACCGTAAATGTTTTATAAATTTGAGATTGACACCATATAAGATCAATGTCCCATCCGTTTTCGATTCTACATTTTTCGTGAAATGGGTATTCTTTTCTCATTATCTCCTAAACATCCTTTTTATATTTGCTCTCTCACTTGATTCTCTCTCGAAGTGAATATAATGTGTACTCGGTAAAGCCGTACTAGTAATGGGAATTGGATTAGAATATTGGTCTATATTTCGAACCATATAAATCAAACTTGCAAGAGCGTCAAAGTGTCCGTACATATCTGACACATCAAATTGATTTCTTTGCTTGTTCCATATCCCTGCCCTAAGACATCCTATGAGTTCTTGACATCTATCCGAGACATATAATCTTCCCTGTGCTACAAAAACTCTAAGTTCATTGACCATTGCTAAGAGAGTATCTTTAGAGGTTGGGGCAAAATGGACACCATGCATCAACGACATATCTTGTAATAGTATAACATTGTTATTATCTGCAATACGTCTAGGTTCAGTCATTCCATTAAATAGTTCTTCTTCTTTGGCTACTATTGTTTTTGCAATCAAATCCGTTGTCGTATCCTGTCCCGTTAATATAGACTCATCCACTATTTGCAATATTGATTTCTTGAAATCATAGTATCCATAAAGAATAGCCGTTTTATGCCTTCCTCCGATATCCATAGAAATATAATTATGATAGTACATTCTCCAAGAGTCTAGTTCTATATCCCCAATAAAAGTGTCATTCCATTCTGGAACAATTACAGACATTTCATCAACTACGAATTCACATAGGTATTCTCTTTTCCATGTGCTTGAATTTACTCCTCCTGCCTCATTGCAATATAAATCAATAGTTTCTTGCTTAAGGCTTAAATTGTCATAGATAGTAAATTTAGAATAGTAATTTCCCCAAATAGCCTCTTGACATAGCCTAGGAAAATAATGAGCTGGAGTTCTTGGAGGAGTGCTTGAAATAATAGTCCTCCCCCCTGTGGTCAATGTTTGAGGCATAAGAATATCTTTTAAAACATACTCCAAATCTGAGATACTACCTGCTTCATCAATTAAGTTTAAGTCTGATCTATGCCCTCTAAGATTCTCTGAATTATTGTTATCACACCCTGCAATATGTATTTCGGATCCATTTTGAAATACATATTTAGAATCTTGTGTTTTAAATACTGGTTTATATTTATCAGGACAATCTGAAAGTATTTCTATCATAATTGGCTGTATAATTTCTTTTAATTGTTTTTGTGTAGGAGCCGCAAACCTTATTAATTTATTTGGACTTTTTAATGCCTGCTCGATTGCAAGAATACAAAGAGTAAAAGACTTCCCAAATCTTCTAGTACAATTAATTACATGTTTGATTGAGTTTGATTGCTTTATACTGTCATACAATTTAATCTGATAAGGTAAAAATTTATAGTACAAGTCTCCTACTTCCCACGATTCCAGGATTAGTTCATTGTATAATAATCTTTCCTTAGAAATTGCATTCATCCGTTATTTGCTCCCATATCGGATCTTAGCTTATCTATTAGCATTCTTCTCTCTTCTGGACTTAGTCTCTCTGCAACTATTGATTCTCCTTTTGACGTTACATCCAAACCATCAATAATCTTTCCATGTCCTGAGTCCATTAGCTCTTTAAATGCAGGGACGTCACCTTTAAGTGCTTTGCCTATAAGACTAATAACCATATGATCTTGAATAGATAATTTTTCAGGCTTTCCGCTAATAGGATTGGTTTTGGTATAGAGTGCTTCCAGCCATTCTCGGACGATTGTAGATCGGTTGCGAGACCCCTTAGGTCTGCCAGTTTCTTTTCCATGGCTTCCTTGCAAAAGAGTTCCACCCCTAGCAGTTTTAATTGTTCTTATGGGTTTTTTATGGGATTCATCTTTCATTTACTTAACCATTGTAAATATATTTGATGTGCTATTTGTGCAGTCATTACTGGCGGAACACTCATTCCTATTAAGTACTTTGGCTCTATATCAAAAAAATTATAATCTAATGGGAAAGATCCTATTTGCTGAATATCTATATTTGATATTTCTTTAAATTCATCATAATAAATATATTGATTTCCGCTAACTATAGTAGGAGCATAATCATTTTTTTTTATTAATACTCGACCAAAAGATTTTTGTTTTTTTTCAGTTCTTAAACATATATCACCAAAATTTTTATCTGTATCTTTTCTTTTTGTCCAATCAGAAAATAGTTTTCCGTTTCTTTTTAGTTCTAATCCATTTTTTGGATTTATAAAATCTTTTAACATTATACTCTTTTCATTAAAATCTAATCTTAATTTAGGATAGTTCAACTCTTTCTTTGAGCAAATAAAAAATACTCTTTCTCTTTTTTGAGGGACTCCCATTGACGCAGCATTCAATAAAAACAATTGGACATTATAACCAATTTTATTTAGTTCTTTATTGATTTCTATTACATATCCTTTTGCATTGCCTTTAATTAATCCGCTTACGTTTTCTGCAATTGCAATCTTTGGTTTTAGTATGCTAACAGTTTTAATCCAGTGAAAGAATAAATCATCTAATATTTGTTTTGCTTGACCTTCTCGAAATACTTTTTCTTTTCCCCATGCTTTTTCTCTTGAACCTGCTATTGAAAATGTGCTACATGGTGGTGACCCGTCAAATATATCTAAATTAAATAATTCATCTGGAATATTATCTCTAAGATTAAATGTTCTTATATCTTCATTATAATAATATTTAGGATTGTGATTTTCTTTATATACCATAGCTAATTTTTTATCTATTTCAATTCCGCCTAAGTGATTATAACCTGCTAGTTTATAACCCATAGTAGAACCACCACCACAAAGAAAAGAACCGAATACTTTTAAATTATGCGATTCAATATTTTTAGATGGATAACCATCTTTTAAATACCACTTATAAGGAAATTTATGATTAGAATCTAAATTTACATTTAGGGCATTCATGCTCTAATCCATCCTCTATTAAATCCATATCAATCTCTTTGTTCTTATCTGAATAATCTTTTTCCTCTACATCAAAGTTAGGAAGGGTTAACCCCCAATCATCTAGTTCTTTATAATCCCACTCATTGGCAAGCATAGCCCAATCCCATTCTCCAAAACCAACATTATCTTTGATGATAAATTCTCTCTGTTGTTCAGAAGTAAGATCGCTTGCCTTAATTATTGGTATTTCTTTTAATCCAGCTTCTTTGCATGCCTTGAGTCGCATATTGCCACCGAGAACTATATTATCGTCATTGACTACGATAGGACGCATCTCTAGCATCTGAGGGAAGTCTAAGATTGATTGGACTAGCTTTTTAAATTTATCGTCTTTGATAATCCTGGGATTGTTAGGATTAGATTTAATATCTTTTATTAAAACACGTGTGGCATTCATACAATCTTACTCACTGGCTTACTCGACCACATCTTACATGACCAATATTTCGGACTCGTCTTGTCCTTAGCATCCTCACAATTATGCCTCGCTCTAAAACTGGCTTTCCTCTCTGGGTCATCTCTCTTAATAGATAGATTAGGATCTCCAAAAGTAACTTTAACAATCTTTCCTGTCTGTTTACTCTTAACATATACTCCAAATTTCTTGTTAGATCCCTTTGGCAATCTAAAAGGTTTATTTAGTATTTTGTCCATCTTCATACTCCAAGAATTGATCTAATGCTCCTTCAGATTCCCATAAAGATTTTTCTATCATGCCAGAGTAATCATATATTCCTTTTTCAATATTCTTTTCATAATTCATTCTTAAGAATATTTTATATAATTCAAACTGCATTTGTTCTTTATCCATCTCTTCTCCTCATTCCCTGTGCTACTCTAATATTAGATACCTGATCTTCTAATACTTTAATTCTCTCCAATAAATCTTCTATTTGAATATCACTTTCCAACTGCTTAGGCTGTCGTATTGCGTTTAGGTATAGATAGGCTGATACAATCTCAGAGGAAATTATGACCAAAGCAATAGACAACCAAAGCATGATTAATTTATGTCACTCTTTTTATTTTTGTCAAGCAATAATTTAATGGCTACTTTATCGGGACGCTCTACGATCTTTCCTATTTCATCCATTCCGTTCTTTTTAAGCCATTTAATCGCTCTGGTATTATTACTGTAAAGATAGCTTAAGAATCCGTCATCATGCTCATTCTCTAAATATTCCCAAAATAGTTTTAAATTTTCCTCGCTTCTTTTTTCTGGATGCACTCCAAAACTATATAATATATTGTCACCATGAGCTTTCAACCAAACTGCAAAATATTTCCTATCCTCATCAACAAATATATAACTACTTGGATATTGAATTAAACATCCATTAAGTTTTATTATAATTTGATCTGATATATTTTGATTGTACATTAAGAAATCCATATCACAAAATTTCTTAATATCTTTATCTAAATCAAATATATCTCTTATCAATTCTCTATGATTCTTTTGCATTACTCATCATCCATTTCTAGCTTGTCCCTTAGTGCTCTGGTATATATAATTAATTCTTCAAAATCATAAGAAGTAAATAAATTTCTAAATTCTTTATTTATAAAAGAATCAATCCTATTATCATACTCTAAAATAAATTTTACATTTGATTGCATTGTATTATACCATTCATCAATTTTATTGATTAAATCTATAAGCTCTTTATCCATTTTTTATTATATCTCTTAAAGCTCTCATTTTATATAATAATTCCGCACAATCATCAGGAATCCATTTTATCATTTCTGGATAATGCCCATCTATTAAATCTTCTAATCTATTTTCTGTGGTTCGGTCTAAAAACCATATAAAATCACGATGCAGAGATCCCATAAAATGATCTATATTATTTATTAAGTCAATTAATTCTTTATGATTCTTTTGCATGGTTCTCCATAATCAAATCAATAATCTTTGCACTATATCCAGATACGCTATAAGAATCTTTACTTATTCTCATGAAATGATCTGTTGTTAATCTCAATATTTTGTAACCACTTAGAGTAATTAAATTGTATTTCTCTATATCATTCTTATATCCTATTCCTCTTTGATGTCTTCCATTAATCCACTGTCCACCCTCAATCTCAATTATCACATTATAATCAGGAAGGTAAAAATCACATGCAAATCTTCTGTCTTTAAAAGGTTTAAATTGTCTTATAAATTTAATGTTCTTAAATATTAACCACTGAGCAAAAGGATCCTCCAATTGAGCCCTCTTCCTAGGTAGTATTGGATTGTTGCCATTCATGTAAGGCATTAAAATTCAACCTCTTCCTCGAGTCCGAAGTTAGCATCATTGGGATTACTAATCTTCTTAACTAGCTTCTCAAAGTTATTCGCAATACATGTTGTCTTAAATTGTTTCTTCCCATCAGCTCCATCCCATGACTCGATATCAAGTTTACCGCTTACTTGAATTCTATCGCCTTTCTTCAGATCTTGCATTAGTTGAGCAGTTTTTTCCCATGCCTTAACACGCACAAACATTGACTCGTTTGGTCGCTTGTATACTCCGATGTCAAACTGGACAAAATCTTTGCCGTTGATTTGTTTATGCTCTACATCCTTGGTAAGATTACCTACTAAGATTAATAAATTTCTCATTCCATGTCCTTAATTAATTTATCTTGATATGAATATATCTGTTTCTGGATATGACCTACATGCCCTTAAATAATCCTTAACAAAAATAACAAAATCTTTATACATTCCCCACCCATTATTCGCATTAAACTTACTATAATAGTTTGGTCTAATTTGCAAGTCTATTAAACCTTCATATAATGGTTGAATTATATCTTTAGCTTTTTGAATTCCAATTTCTTCTGGACGCCATACAAGAGTGTATATATTCGCTTTGTCAGCCATCAATCCAAGATTATGGGTAATATTACCATGATACAAGATGTCATCATTTTCATGCAATATAATGCTTAAGCTCATTATTCCATGTCTCCATTATCTCTGTTTTCTAATATTACTTTATAGCTTTCTTCTAGCTTATGGTCTAGTGCTCTTGTGTATGTCGATAATTGATTAATAAGCCATATATAATGATCTAAATAATCAAATGAAAATGCATAACTACGATATCCGCCATCATATCTTTGAATGTGATATATTTGTTTATTGATCCTATCAAAACAATCATCTATCTCAAATAATATGTGTTTTAGCTCATCATCCATTTTCTAATTTGTCCCTTAATGCTCTAACTTTTATCTCTAATTCATTACAGTATAATGGAATTATTTCATATGTAAGATCTGAAGCATATTCAATATCATTATTTAATATTGATTGTTTTAATCTATCAATATTAAATTGAACATCGCTTAGGTCATATCCAATTTCATACACGAACTCTAGGTCAACCATTATTCATCAACCTTCTTTTCCAAATTCTCAATCTCTCTACCCAAATACCATATAGCCTTTTTAAGATCCTCAATAGTGCCTTCAGTGGTTGGATGTTTAATTCCTGCCCTAAGGATATACTTAACCACATTACCCAAATTAAATCCAAGTCCGTAATACTCTATGACTTTAATTGGCTCATGTGGGTTGTCACTGCCGCCGTAATGCTCAATCATCTTCACCTGCATTTACAAAATTATCAAGTAAATACCATCCTACGCTTAACAAAAAAGTAATCATTGCACTATATGCACAAAATTTCATAAGTATATCAATGGTCATTTTTCTTCTCTCTCCTGGAACATGCTTATTCTAATATCCGCATCGGCAAGATGTTTTTTAAGTTTAACTTTAAATTTGTAATAATCATCATAATTATTAGTTAGATTAATGTAAGACAAAGCCGATGATGCAATGTCTCTTAAATCATTAATGTCAATATCCTTCATGATTAAATCACCATAAACAATCTTATAATGTGAATTAAATTCATCCTGGCTCATATCAACCTTCCCACAATTAATCCAGCTACAAAACCAATTAAAGTAAATGATAATACCATTATAACTTTACTTTTCATTTCGGATTCATGTTTATTTATCATTTCCATAATCTTTAACTCTCGATCTATTTTATCCTTGCTATATTGTATTTCTTGTTCAGTCATATTCTCTATTAATCACCTTATATAATTTTGATTTACTCGTAAAATTCATCTTACGAATCTCATTAACTAGATGATCGTCTATTTCCCTTTTTAAATAATAGATTTTTTTAACCTTAGTATAAAACTTTGCAAACTTATATTCGCAAGCATTAATAATATTAACCGCATGCACTTTACTACATTTAAGCATTTTGCAAATATCTTGCAAATCGTAATATGTTTCTCTTGGCTCTGGCTTCCAGTCTGGTCTTTTAAATTGTTTATATACTGGTGGAAGTGCAATACGCTTTCTCTCGTCCAATTCTGCTTTTATTTTATCCAGATCTTCAATATTATATATTTTTTTCTGCTTTTCCATTTGATACCTAACATTGTATTTCACTACAAAAGTATTAAATGTTTCTGGCCCTACTCCCAAATATCTTTGTGCTTCTGTTCTAACCATTGCTTTTCTCCAAAAATAATAAATTATATTATCAAATAAATTACAATCATTTTTTACTCTTCTTAAATAAATAATTTAATTTATCCAAATCTTCCTGACTTGGATCCTTAACCATAAACAATCTATTCATCTCTTGTGATTCTTCTGGCGTTAAGTTTGCCTTGATCGGTTTTGCTAATGGTTCTTCCATAAAGATTCCTTTGGCTATCCTGTTCAAAACATCATTTGTCCGTTCCTGGAATTGCCTTTTTTCTTCCTCGGTAAACATGGCCTGTAAGTCTGCAATCCTATTGGCCTCAAGTTGCCTAATTTTTCGAGCATGTTCAATTTTAATCTCACCGACTTTCTTCTTGGCATCCTTGGCGGCCAATCTGCAAACCTCAGAGTAAACCCCGTCAATGTCGTTAGAGAATCCACCAAGGCAGTACTTAAATGTAGGATTACAATTCAGGTAGAGTGTTAGGTTAGCTTTTAAGATTTCTGGATACATTTGCTCCCGGTAAGGATCACCATATTTCTTGATGACGTAAATCTTGAGCATAGCCTCGACGGCCTGATAAATTCTCTTGGCAATCGAATCACGCTCATCTTTTCCCGAAGACATATATTTTCGGATCATGTCCTCCAAGATTTCCACGTCCTTACTGTCCTCTTTAATCACAAAATCTTTAGGCAGTTGATTATAGATTAAATTTAAAATTCTACGGGGGTTATTATCGAAGCCTATACCCACCCTGCTAAGGAAGTCTTCCGATGCCTCTAGAAGCGATTCTATCGTTAATTTCGGGATCATTATGTCGCTTTGTAGATTAAATTCCTGCTCTACTTTAGCAATTTCATTCGAGTAGTGTTTACTAATCTCTTCTTCTTTGGTTCTGATCGCCAGCTGTTTGTGGTCTTCTGGCTCTAAGGATTTGTTGATGTTAAAGCCTAGCATCCTTGCAAGCTCGTGTTCCTCTTTAGAGAATTCCTTGGTAAGATCTATCTCTTGGGTGTGTGCTGAATTTTTGAACTCTTCGGTTTTTCCGAACTGTTCGGTAGGCTCGCTTTCTTTCACACTTTCTTTAATATTTATTTCTTTCTTTTGTTGTTCCCTCTGGGGTAACTCTTCAGTTACCTCTGGGGTAACACATGAGTTACCTCTAGGGTAACACCCTGTTACCTCTAGGGTAACACATTTACTTTTTCTACTGTGTTCCCTCTGGGGTAACTCTTCAGTAATATTTAGGATTTGATAAAGATGGGAATTATTCTTATCTCCCTTTTTTAATATTTTAATGCATCCAATTGATATTAAATTCTTTACATCTTTAAATACTTTAGATATTGATATTCCTGTCTTTTGAGATATCTGTCTAATAGATATTCTATCATATTCTTTGTGATAGCCATAAATTTGACGGACAAAAACATTCATAATTTTTGTCTGATTGCCTGATAGATGAGGCATCCAATTGTCCAAAATCTCATTTGGGTACTGAGTAAAATTCGGAATAAATTCTAAATTTTTTTGATTGCTTTTTTCTTGTGGTGTGTTATTCATAAAATATCCTTTGATTGAGTTTGTTGTTGTGAGTCTAGTGGGTTGGTAGCCTACTAGACTTTAGTTTATTTTAATTTACTACTAATATATTCTTGCCCTTTACCTGTAATCAAAGTTTTAAATTTTACCTGATTTTTAGCTTCCAACACCCATTCTATTACTTTAAAATAACCTGCCTCGACATATTTCTGGTAAGGTATATTACTATCCATTAGTAGCTTATTATCTCGTAGCCATTCGAAAAGTTTCTTCTCTCCGATTCCAATTACTTTCCCAAAATCCCTTACTGATATTGCATTATTAGTATTAACAATCTTTTCCGCAAATTCAACTTTAGGTTTTTGTTCTTCCAATTGCTTTTGTTGATCTGCTATTTTTGATTGCATATTCTGGATGACTAGCAATGTCATTTCTTCGATGCTTAATTCAGGCTTAGAATTAATTGAATATGATCCAGTCTTACGGATTGATGGGAGTACTTTTGATGTTACCCATTCTTTAAATTTAACTGCTTCAGATTTTCTTGACCCAAGTATTAACTCATATAATGCAGACTCATTTATTATTGTTAATTCTTGAATTCCTCCAGTAGTTTTAAGGGGGTATTTCCTGCTGACACCCTTTGTGCAATTATCAATTATTGCCTGTCTGCCGTTTGAATATCCTAATATCTTAGTAACATCACTGGCAACAAACCAAATCTCGCTGTCAATAATTACAGTTCTTACTTGTTGGGTTTCAAAATCAAATATTGATATTTGAGTTTCTTTAGGTTGATTAAATAAATTTTGTTCCATTATTGGGCTCCTTTAATGAGTCCCGATGGCATGGGTAGAAATTTGTGGTAGGTTTTGATTCTCCCTCAAGAATCTACCCGATGTGAGGGCATCGGGCTTAGTACTATGTTATGTCGCTTGGGTTTTTTGTAAAGTTATTTTTCCTGCTCTGCTTTATAAATCTCTAACAATTCAAGCATTGCTACTCTCGTTTCATTTAGTGATCTTCGAGTCTGCTTTAGCTGATCCTTTTCTTTTTTGCTCAATATACTTTTCAATGATCGCTCTAAATATGCCTCGACTGTGATCAATGTTATTAATTCGCTTTCAATTTGTGCATTTGTCATACTTCCTCCAATTCCAAATTATTTTTAATATAGTTTTCGATTCCAGGATGCTTAGTCTTGAAACGTTTAATCCATGCCTCATACTCAAATCACTTGTTAGTGGATAACAAAAACATCTTAAGATCTGTATTCTCTACAAGTAGCTTAGAAAGCATATTATTTGCGGCATTAACGTCATCTTGGTTCTTGTCGCCTAGCACGTCATACACTGTTTTGTTGGCTATGTCAAAGTATCGTTGATTCATCCCCTTCCCTTTAATCCTAATGTGTCCCAAATCTTATCAACCGCAGTTATTAGAAGCCGTTGTTTCTCGGCTTCCTTCATTGCTTCTTCTTTGGTTAATTCATGACGTATTACTAATCGACTCTGTTTGTAAACATAGTATTCTTTACTCAAAATATTGTATCCTCATCTTTTGATTTCTTGCCATTAGCAATTGAAGTTTGTATTTGCAACTTCCAATTATTATTAATCGCAATTAATTCTTTTTCTTGGTCTTGTGTTACGGTGATAGATCCCGCCTCAATCGCATCACAAATATTTGTAAACATTTGATTGATGAAGTGCTCATACTCTTCGAATAATGGTTCTGGTAACTTATCAATGTATTTTTGGAATGTGCCATTAGCTTTAATAAATCTGCTAATATCAAATTGAGTTATAGCAATAGATATAGCAGTTTTAAATTTATTAAATGTTTCTTCGAGGCTTGATTTTACTGGCTCTTTTGCTACTGGCTTAGTAGGTTCAGGCTTAGATACTTCTGGTTTGTTAATCTCAATTTCATGTCCCATTTCTTCGGCTGGTGTTGTTTCTAATCCTGCATCCATCAAAACCACTACATGAGCAAAAACTGAGCGTGCTGCTCTGGACATACTGCGAGTTTGTGCCATGGCTCTACGTGCAAACAGTGGACGATTAGACCAAGTTTTTTCATCGTCTCCAACAAATCCTTCAGCCTCCCCAAGTATTATACCATCACTAATCCGTCTTACAATACCACGTGCAGAGATCCCGCCGTCAACCTGCTTTACATCACATGCAGAGAGATTGCAACCGTGAGCTGTAGCAATTGCCATCCATCCTTCTACTGGCACATACTTTCTGTTTTGAATCTTGATGCTAGTGCGAGTGACTATCTCTTTGCAAGCACCTGCAACATCGGTTGATCGCTTGATGTTTGCGATAGGATTATTGTCTTGTATCGCTAATTCGTTATTCATTATTTTTCCTCTTTTCTATTGTATATTTATTATTTAATGCGTCGAATAATTCTTCTAATGTTAGATATATATCTTCATGATGGACACTGTATGGCTTTTCAAAGAAATGTGAATGTATTCTATACATCCTATCAAACCATCTAGATATTCCCATTACATAACCTTGACCAACTATACCGCAATGAATAAAATAAACTGACTTTGCAATCAATCCAAAGTCAAAGTTATCTGGATTTTGTCTCATATATTCATCTTTGCTCATATTTTCTATTCCATCTTCAACCATTAAATATTGCTGATTGAGCCTTATCATTTTATATTTAGTGTTATTATCCATGTCTTCAGTTATAAAGCCTTCTGACTTTAATAACTTGATATCTAGCTCATATAAGCCTACTAATTCTTTTTCATCCATTGTCATATCTCCTTAAGTTTTCCGTTTGCATAGTTTACTAAAATCATGTTTACTATACTTCTTTTTGTTATATACTCGGGCTGTATTCCAGTTTCCTCAGAATAACGCTTTGTAATCTTTGTGATTGTTAGATCATCTATTGGGATAGATGACCATGATAGTTTTTTTTTATTCTTCATTATTTTCTCCTTTATTATAATAAGTTTCAATTTCTTCAAGTATCCACTTTAATTCTTGTTTTTCTTGTTTACTAATATTATCTTTAGTTAATTTATATTTAGTATTAATATATAAATAATAATCTTGATCAGTCATTATTCTTGTCCTTATCCATTATATATCTAATTGCTTCTTCTTGTGATATTTTTACAAAATTATTTTAAAGATAATTTTCATAGCCAACTGCTTTATCTTGATGAATTTGCACTGCATACAATAGAGCAGTATTATGATAATAATCATAATAATTATCATCATTAATATCAAGATACTGAGTAATGATATTTGCATTGCTCAAAAAATCTTTGTGCGTTTTTGGGCTATAATTATAATTCCAGTTATTCATTGTTTTTATTTTCTTTTTTATGCTACTATTTCAAGTAGCTCATTGTTTTTTATCTCTTCTCTTGATTGCATGCCAACCATAGACCAATTACTTACATTATTTAATTTAGCCCAATCGGATAATTGTTTTAGTCCTGATGCTCTAACTAATTTTGATTTTTTATTAATTGTGATTTTAAAAACTTTCATTGTTATTATCCTCTCTTTATAAATATATCGTAAATTGTCCCAAAAAAAAGTAAACAAAAAAAATAAAAAAAAAAGAAAAAATAAAAAAAATATTTTTCTTAAGTTTTTTTGTGACCTTAAAGATATTATGTCTAGGAGACAATAACATGCAAAAC
>Ga0214923_10001687_pt1 | contig 30878 bp, 26 predicted proteins | sample LL1510_MetaG_FD_177993 | JGI IMG/M metagenome (GOLD analysis project Ga0214923, IMG submission 177993) | Freshwater microbial communities from Lake Lanier, Atlanta, Georgia, United States - LL-1510 | ecosystem: Environmental > Aquatic > Freshwater > Lake | place: USA: Georgia | collected...
GGCTACCTGACCCCCAATGAACGCTGTTCAGCGGCGTTTAAACACATGTTGGAGTACATTTTAGTGGAGCTGTTTTTTTATTTTAAATTACGTTAGGTTGGGTGGGTGTTGATGTAAAAAAAAAAAAGAAACACAGAGAGAGAAAACTACTAGTGTGGTATATATTTATATACATTTACTATGGTAGAGAGCAAGGTGCAGGTATCCATCAACACGTCGGACTTGACCTGTTCGGTGTGTCACTTGCCGTTGTACTACCCGGTGGCACTGCCCTGTATGCACCGTTTTTGTGAGCACTGTGTGTTTTTTTTAAACGAGTGTGCCCTGTGCCGCAAAGAGTTTACACCGTCTGACGGGGTGCAGGACCATTTTTTGCAGTCCATTGCTCGGGAGCACATCCCGGCTTTGCCACTGTGTGGGGCAGGGCCTGCGTTACTGTACTCTGAAAACCTGGAACATCGCAAAAACTGTTTGTCCTGTTTACAGCTGTTAACGTCACAACAGGAGGAACAAATTCGGCGAATAAAGTCTAGATGCTACACTTTATTGGGAGATGACATGGAGAGTGACAGTGACAACAGTGACTCTGGGAATGAGGTGGTATTACGAGCCATTGCACGGCCACGGCGTTAGTTTTTTTTTTACTTACTTTTACTCTTCTTCCTCCTGTTCACTCTGGTCACTGCTTTCATACACTTGAACGTTGTGTGCCTGCCCCCGTCCACGGTGCAACACAATTTTTTCTTGCACCGTTTTTTCTCGGTTCTTCAAGTGGTGCAGCAGGGTGGTGTACACACTTTGACGCAGCGCCGACAGGAAGCTGTCGTTCACGTCCTGCACGTTTTGAATGTGGGTACTTTGTTGAAACAGCTGCCCGACGGTGGTAAAGACGTGGTCTTTTAGTTCCGTGGCGGACATGGGTTTTTTGGACACCTCGGTCCGCCGGCGGATGTAGTAGTGCACCCGGTCCCCGTCCACGTTGACGTTTAGTTTAAACGAGTCCTTGTTCCCACGTTTTAAAAAGTTGTCCACCTCCTGACGGACTTCCTCCTCCCGGTGCTGCAGGGCTTGCAGCTCCTCCTTGTACCTCTTGTTCACTTCCTTCACCTTGTGCTGCAGGGAGTAAATCTCTTGAACGTAGCGCTGGATGTCAGGCGGGGCTTCACCAATTTTAGACTCGTCCACCCCCCGGGGCAGCTTGCTGGTCAGCTCCGCGGTCTGTTTTTCAATACAGCGTGCCTTTTTAATAACCTGAAGCACCGCGTTGGCCACCAGGTTTTCAATTTGCAGGGTGGAAGAGGATGCTTCCTCTCCTCCTGCGGCGGCTGCTGCGGCTGCCGCTGACGTCTTACGGCGTTTACGAGCCCGGGGTTTCTCGGCTTCCCGCTCCGCCAGCTCTGACACAATGGCCATGGTAATGTTGTTGATGGCTGTTTCTAACAACTCAGGGGTGAGGGTTTTACTGGATGCGGTGCGCTTCAACCTCACAAACGCTGGAAAGTCATCCCCGTTGTACTGCGCTGGCGGGTCTACTCGGTACACACTGTTTTTGCTCTCTTGTAACATTTCTGTCAGCTCCTGGATGCCCGTTTTTTTAATGTCAGACAGCTGCTTGGACTGCATTTTCATTTCCCGTTTAATGTCCTCGGTCACCCGGTGGACCTTACAAAACTCACTCAACGCCACGCGCTCCGTTTCGGTGACGGTACTCATTGTTTTTTTAAATAAAGGCTACACACTTGTTTTTTGCAACGCTTTGTTGGGTAAACGCAAAAAAAAAAATGATGGTTGAAATATAAAAAAAAATACAGATGCCTATTACGTCTTGTTCTTTAGCCGAGTTTAATCAGCCCTGTACTGGCAAGTGGACTTTGGCGGATCGGGTGAATGCCACGGTGACTGATTCTGCTAATGCCCTTGATTTTACCACCCAGTATGAGTCGTCGGTGCTGTACAACCGGAACCTGCAGGACATGTACAACAACGCTCAGAGTGAGTTAAAGGATTTGCAGGCCAAGGCTCGGGAGCGTGCACCGTACAACACCAACATTTGTACGTTAAAGCCCATGTATCCCACGTGGAATGCGGCTCAGCCGTGTTACCCTCCGGCGTGTGAGTTGAACATGCACCCGGTGTGTCAGGGTGGTACACCCTGTAACCTGCCCAACACGTTCTATGCGGGCATAAACCGGCAGTCACCCGACTGTCCGTCCACCCTGGTGGGCAACAACGTGGACCCCAACACCCTCATCCCTGGTGTCACTGCGCTGGCAGGGCTGTCCCCTCCCCGTACCATCATGGGACCCAACGCGTTCATAAATACTGATGCTTATAACGGTGGCGGCAGTGGCGGCAGTGGCGGTAGTGGCGGTAGTGGCAGCAGTGGCGGCAGTGGCGGCGGTAGTAAAATAGATGACGGCTACTCCTCCTCTTGCAGTGATGACGAGGAGGATGAAGAAATAATTGTGGTGGCTCCCACCTACGCCAAGGTGCTGCCGCCGGGAACCCTGACTGCTGCCGACAACCACATTAAACTGGATGACATTACCACGAACCAGGTGAACACCAACCCGGTGCCCAAGCCCATGAAACGCCTGGGGCGTAACATGGTGAGGACCCTCATGGGGGTGGCGTACGACATTGATCACTGGAAGGAGCTGCCACCTCAAAAAAGCCGCCTGAGCACGGGCAAGACGCTTAAGTTTGTGCTCTCTCGGGACAACCGGCCGTTGTACATTGTCATGCTCATTGCGTTCTTTGTGTTTATTATTGCTGTTTTTGTGGGGATTGGGTGTGTGGCCAAAAAAGCCAAGCACCGTTCCAAACGTAAAAAGGTGTTGAACCAGTTGAAGGAGCAGGCGTACCTGCAGTACCAGCTGGGGTTGCGGCAGCAGTCCCAGGCTTTGACTGAAAGCATGATAAAAGGTGGGAGGTATTGGTAAAAAATGAGGCGGCGGCATTTGCAAGAGTCGGTTAAAAAACGGGTGGCGGCGTCACAGGAGTGGAAGTGTGCCCAGTGTGACCGGGTGCTGCCGGCTACCTTCCAGGTGGACCATGTGTACCCCCATGCTCTGGGGGGCAGTGACCACCCAGACAACCTGGAGGCGTTGTGTGTAGAGTGTCACGCTAGGAAAAGTCAAGTGGAACAACGCCGCATTGCGTACCATAAAAAGTGCCTACAATTGTTAGAGAGCCAGGGGAGTAATCGTAGTTTTGTGCCGTGCTGGACGTGCCACCGCATAGTGTCCACCTACTTTACACACACCTGTGACCACCGGGGTGAGGATGGGTTGTATGACAGAGTGACGTGCGTCCAAATGGAATAAAAAGTGTTCATTTTTACACGTTTTGTCTGGTTCCTGAATTAAAACAAGCATATTCCCAATTTGACCATGTCAACCTCGTCTGCGACCAAGGAAACCAAGCGCCGTGCGCCTGCCAAGGGTGCGGCTTCTGCTGCTGCCAAAGAGGCCGCCCCTGCGCCCCCTGCGGCCCCTGCGGTAGTTCCCGTTCCTCCTGCTGCCCCTCCTGCGCCCCCCGCGCCAGAAAGTAGTAGTAAGAAGCGCAAGGCACCTGCTGCTGCTGCTGCTGCAGAGGGTGCCGAGCCTGTTAAGGAAACCAAGGAACCCCAGGACGCGGCAGCCACGGCGGCCTCTGATGCCTCAGCGGCTGCCCCCGCGGCCAAGAAGGCTCGTAAGAACAGTGACGCTCCCGCCAAGCCACGTGCCAAGAAGGAGGCCGCCGCTGGTGCACCTGACGCCCCTGCCAAGCCCCGTTCCAAGAAGGCGGCTGGTGCTGCTGCAGCGGCGGCGTCCCCAGAGGCAACGGCGGCAACATCCTCCTCTTTGTCATCAGCCGCTAACGCGGGTGACGACGCTCTGGCCGCAGGGGGAGAGGTGAAGGAGGACGAAGACACTGCTGACGGCAACCCCAACATTGCGCGGTACTTGAGACTCTTGCTAAAGAGCAACATTGGGGATGCCACGGTTAGCAAGGACGCCATTTTGCAGGTGCAGCGCTACGTGTACCGGTTTGGGCTGCACTTCCTGGTGGCGGTGAAGCGCCACTTGGAGAGCGCCAAGAAGAACACGCTGATGATGTTGGACATGCCAGTGTGCCTGCAGCGCTCCCTGAGCCGCAGCCAGCTGTACCAGGAGTTCTCAGACGCCATGGGAAGGCGTTGACCCTGTACTATGACAGCTGGAAGGAGGAGAAGGAGGGTGCCAGCAGCAGCAGTGAGGAAGTAAAAAAAAAAAAGATGTGGGCGGAGCGGGCTGGCCTGTACATTCCTCCCACCCGTACCAAGGAGTTTGCCAAGAAGCTGCTGTCAAACTACCGGTTCTCTCAAAACAGCATCACCGGGCTGACTGCCCTGTTTGAGTCCCTGGCCAGTCGACTGTTTGCGGAAAGCTTTGCGTCTGCTGACAAGAGCAACCGGAAGCGCATTTCCCGGGCAGATGTGGAGGCGGCGGTTAAAAACAGCAGCCAGCTCTCCTGGTTGCTCATTGAGCCGGAGCAGATTTCGCAGTAATAAATTTTTTTTATAAAAAAAAATACTTGAAAAAACTACTCTTCCCACACCAGCTTTGGGAACGGCGCGCTGGTTAAAAAATAAAGTTTACCCACTACACTGTTTTCTTTGACACGACACTCCTCTTTACATTTGAGAACCACGGGTTGCAGGTCATCACTGGGTTTGTACACCCGTATGGACAGCTTGGAGCTGTTACTGGGGAGGAACAAACACATCTGACCAACCGGTACAAACACATACAGCCCAGTGTACCACTTGCGGGGCACAAGCCCGGCTTTTGTAGCCACAACATTCACCCCCTCACAGGTCACAGTGGAATTGTCCGTCAACAGCACTTGCCCCCGTCTCTCCACCTCCATTTTTAAACTCTGACGCCACAGTTTTTTTTTGATGCAACAAATGGCCGTACCTCAGTTTTTGAACGGGGAACTTGTTTTTGGTGATGCTGTCCCAGAGGGTCAACGTGCCTCCCTGGGGGAGCCGCGGGTCGGGGGTGTTGGACCCATAGTAGGCCGTCACCTCGGGCAGCGCCAGCACCTGAATAGGAACAACAGCAGCCGAATCAGGCGCCACAAGTGCGTCGTTGTTGTAAACCCCTTGACTGTTGTGCAGCTCGTAGAGGGGAATGGTAAAATTGGGCAACACCGCCACCTCTGGTAATGTTGTGCCATACAACAGGGCGTACAACTCAAAGGATGGTAGGGTTAACAAAAACTGAATCACATCCAACATGGTATACGCCGAGGACACGGAGGTTTCAAAATAGAGCAGGCCCCTACTCACCCAGCCGTTTATGTAGTACTGCCCGGTGGTTGACACTTTAAAAATCACGTACAACTCGGTAGGTGTACACACCACCAACGCCAACTTGACAACATGTGTAAAATAGCCCGTCAACACAAACTCTAAAAACATAAAACTGTGAGTGTGGCAAAAGTTTTGAAGACACACCGGTTTTGTGGGACGCTGACCCCAAACACACATACTCTGTTCACTCTCTGCAACTTGAAAACAGTTTTGCATACTCTTTTTTTTTTGTTACAGCTGAATCAAAAAAAAAAACCTATGGACAATACTTTTATTGTACGTCACCATTTAAACAACTTGGTGTGGTTGCCATGTAAAAGGTACAAAACTACTACTAGAACTACTACTAGTACCGGCGGCGGTGGTGGGACGAAGAGGACGGGTAGTAGCTATCGTCGTCGTCTGGATCAAAGTGTCCGTGGTGGTAATTGGGATCAGACTGGGCAGACAACAGGGAGGCGTCATCATAGCGGTTAGTATGGGGGTAACGACGTAACTTTTTTTCTTTTTCCTCTTCTTCCTCCGAGGCGCTGCTGCTGCTGCTGTGGGTAGTAGTAGTACTAGACAGTTGTTCATCACCACGATCATGATGTACACCCACAGCAGACCGACGTGGCCGTGACAGCAGGTGTTGCTGGGGGTGGTCAATCAAGTCAATAACCCGAACCGTTGTAGGAGTAGGTGTCCCACCCAAAGGCACAATCCCCGACTTTTTTTCCTTGACAGCAGACGCGGCAGCCGCCACGGACGCTGCAGAGCGGACCGCCGGGTGCACACGGGACTTGTTGCCACCCTGTATCATTTGGTTGCGGTGCTGCTTAAGAACGTCATCAGTCAGTGTTCCAGCCGCCATTTTTTTAGGCACCGGTGCAGTGGAGGGGCGTTGAGACACGGAATCCAACGGGGAGAGGTTTTTGTGAGAAAACCGGGAGGCAGAGGCCACCACCTGAGACGGGGTGTCCGAGCGCCCAGGTAAAAATATACTACTTTTGGCCGCTGCGCCCGCGCCCCCCACTGGCTCTGTCCGGATGCTCGTGTACAGCGCCTGACAAAAACACTGACACAGCAGCAACTCCTTCTCAAAGTACTGCAACGTGTCAAACGTCCCCTTTTGAAACGGCTCTGACTGCAACACTTGGCAATAAAACGTGTACAAAAACTGTTGAAACGACGGCAGCTTCAACTTGAGCTGCTGCTCCTCTTTTTTGTAGGTTTGTTCCACAATGTACACAGCCGAGTACATGTAGGCGTCTTTGATGGCGGGGTACCTGTTAATCACCGTGGCAACCTCTTTGCTCTGTTCCACGGTGGACCAGTTCATCACACTGCTGGGAGACACCCCCTCTTGAGATAAACACCGGTTCAACGAGTCCTTTAGCATGTTAAAAAATGACAACACCCGGGGGTTGGTCAAACAGGCGTCAGGCCCACTGGTGATCCGGCGCACCGTTGTTTGAACCAACTCTTCCACTTCTCCACGGTTCATTTTTTGTATTTTTACAACCAAGCACGGATAAAAAAAAAATTTAAATTTTTTTATAAATATGTGTGTCAACTTGTTTTAATTAAACACCGCCACCGTCGGTAATGGTCCAGCCCAAGGTGTCAATGAGCGCCTGACGTGACGGACCGGCCACCGCATCCGTGTACTGACTGTTGCCACCACTGAAATTCAAGACGTAGGGTACAAAGTTGTTAATCTTGTTGGTGCCCCAAGACACGAGCAGCGCGTTGTAGTTGTCCTGGTTCCCCTCGGTGTTAATGTCCACACCGTCTAAAAATAAATTCATGTTTTGCACCTGATAGGGTGACCAAGTAGCCAGGTTTTGTTTAAAAGCCACCGCATAAAAGAACATGCCGGTTAAGTAAAACACATTTTCAAGGTTCCAGTTGCTCAAGGGTTGATTAAACGCATACGCTTCAAAAAACATGTTGCTCAATGAAATGGCACCCGAGATGTCCCACGTGTTAATGGGTTGATTAAAGTAGCTGCACTGCCCAAACATAAAATCAAAGTAGGCAACACTGGACACGTTCCATCGGTGCAGTGGTTTGTTAAAGGGAGAAGAGCGAAACATTTCCTCCATGTCAATCACCTGACTCACATCCCATGTGTTCACGGACTGATTAAACAAAGAGTTTTGAAACATGCTGGTCATGGCGGTCACCTTGCTTGTGTTCCAGTTGTACACAGGGCTGTTGAATGCCGAGTAAAAAAACATGAACTCCATTGTGGTAGCAGACTCCGTGTTCCAACTGTTCAAGTTCTGATTAAACGCTAAGCAGTCATAAAACGTGTATGAAAATGATATCACGCTGCTGACGTCCCAGTGTCCCAGGGGTTGATTAAACGTGGAGCACTCTGAAAACATTTCGGACATGTCCACTACACTCTTAGGGTTCCAGTGAGTGAGCGGTTGATTAAAGTTATAACAGCCATAAAACATGTCTTGCATGGTTTGAACGTTGCTCACATCCCAGTCTCCCAGGGGGGATGCAAACTGAAAGGCATTATTAAACATGTACGACATGTCTGTTACTGCACTCGTGTCCCAGGTGGACAAGTAGCCTGCAAAAGACGACTCAGAAAACATGAAGCTCATGTTGGTCACACCACTAGTGTCCCACGTTTCAAAGTTGGGGTCATTGAGGTTGTAACACCCAGAAAACATGCCTGCCAAAGAGACGGTGCCCTCCAGGTTCAACGGTCTCAAGTCCACGGTGTTATTCACTGTCATGTAACTACACCCCTGAAAGTAGTTGCCCTCAACTGTTCCCACCCGAAACCCGGTGAACCAGTTGTCAACCGACACCATTTTGTCACAGTCCCCTCCGTTGGCAAACCTCCACCCTTGCAGGCTGCCCACAACTCTGACCGTGTACTCCCCCGGCCCACCTGTGAACGTGTGCAGCTTGGCGCCATCATTCCAGGCGGTGATGTGGTCAAACGAGTCGTCACCCCAGTACACATAAAAGTCGTACTGCCCCGTACTAATCAAAGGCAATAAAAACTGGTCAACACCTGACACCACGTTGCCGCCATAACTGGTGTTCATTGTAAACTCCAAGTCAAACACATCCACAGACGTCAAAAGGCCGCTCGTAAACCGGAGTACCGTGGGGTACGCCGTGTGGTCCAAGTTGGGGATCATTAACACCGTGTCCAAGCCATTGTTGCATGTCAGTACCCCCGACACTTCCAAACCGGGGGAGTTCACATACACTGCGGCATCTATGGTGTTGACCGTCATCGTGACAGTGTCAACGTTTAGGGTTTTAGCCCAGCTGGAGTTTGCAAACAAGTCCCCGTCGGTTTGAGCCCCCAAACTAAACAGCCCTTGGGCACACTCCAACTGGGGTGCAACCTGTACCGTGCTGTAACTTTCTGAAATCATATACTTATACTAGGTGGGTCTTGTTTTTTTATTATTGGTGGGATACTTTTGTGTTGTCTTTTTTTCACCGGGAGTGTGGCTTACACGACAGGGCCCCCATCAGTAATGCTCCAGCTTTTAAAGTTGAGTAACGTGTCACGGGCTTGCAACACCAAAGCACTGTTTTGATACTGGCTGTTCCCGGCGTCAAAGGAAACACTGTCTTGAAGACCCAGCACCTTGGGGGGTGACCCCCATGACAGCAGCAGCTTGGTGTAGTTGTTCCCCGTGCTAGGGTCAGAGTTCATATTAGTGCCGTAAAACATGCCGCCCATATCTGTGCACGCCTTGGGGTTCCAGTTTGAAAGGTCCTGCTTGAACGCCCAGGCGCCGTAGAACAGGGACACCATAGACGTCACCTTTTCCACATTCCAGTTGTACAACGGCTGGTTGAACGCAGTCGTGTTGGTGAACATGTTGTCCATGATTGTTACGTTGGACACGTTCCACCTGTTTAGAGGCTGGTTAAACACCGAGTTACTCTCAAACATGTTAATGGTGGTCTTGACGTTAATGACATTCCAGGAGTTAATGTTTTGGTTAAACACCGAGTACTCAAACATGGACTCCAGAGTTTCTACCAAGCCAGTGTTCCACTTGTCCAGGGGTTGGTTAAAGGCTTCAGCGTGGGAGAACATGTAGCTCATGTCAAGCACCCGACTGGTGTCCCAGTTATTCAGGGGCTGGTTAAACTCCTTGGCGTACTGAAACATGCTGTGAAAACTAGTGGCAGAGCCAGTATCCCAGGCGTCAATGGCGCCATTAAATTTTTCAGTCATTGTAAACATGTTGCCAAAGTACTGTACACGAGCCACATCCCACGTGTTAAGTGACTGGTTAAACTTTTTGCTGTCCGCAAACATGCCGTACATGGAAGTCACGTTGCTCACATCCCAGCCACGTAGGTCTTGGTCAAACTCGGTGGTGCTCCCAAAGGTGTACTCCATTTCAGTGACAGCACCAGTGTTCCAGGTGGTAATGTTGCCATTAAAATTGGTACCAAAAAAGGTGTAATTCATGTTAGTAATAAGGCTAGTGTCCCAATTTGACAGATCAGGTGAGCCCATGATGGCACAGTCATAAAAGGCTGCACGCAACCCGGTGGTCTCACTCAAGTTTGGAGGTGTAGTGACATTGAGTTGCATGTTGACACAACCAGAAAAGTAATACCCGTCCAGTTCACTCCACATTTGAAACCCCACATCCCAGTTTTCTACACTCATCAACTTCTTGCAGTCACCCACGCCATAAAAAGCCCAGCCTTTAATTTGGCCCACCAGTTTAATGTTGTACAACCCGGGACCACCAGTGAACGTGTGTTTTCGGTACACGGGGTTGTAAGTGGTAAACGTGTCATTTGTGCCGTCACCCCAGTAGGCTATAAAGTTATAAGTGCCCCCAAACACAAGGGGCAGGTCAAACTGGTTGGCATTACTGCTTCCCGGCTGGGTGGTGTCCACCCAAATGTCCAGGTCAAACCTGTTATAAGTCTCCAACAGCCCCTTGTAGAACCGTAACACATGGGGGTACACCGTGTTTACACTGTCAGGTATCACCAGGACAGCCGAGGTGGTATTGGTTTGCACCGTAATGGGGTGCTGCTCCACCACCACGTCATTTGCAAATGCAACCGGGTGATCCACTACCATGGATGACACCAAGTTAGAGTACAGTGGTATGGCATTTACCGTCACCTTGTCACTAAACACCTCCCCAGTAAACTGGTTGTCACAAAACACGTTCAAACTAACCATGTTTTGTTGGCTACACGCAGTCTCCCCCACTACAACACTGCTGGTTGCTTCAGAACATAAACTCATGAGTTTTTTTTTTAATTTTAAACAACTAAAAAAAGAAAAAACCAATCAAGTGTGTGGTGTGCGGTTAAAAAATCTGAAAACGACTACAGAGGCACCGCTCGTTGTTGAAGTCTGTGTGCTAGCGCCCGCAGTTGCTCATGTTTTTGAGCCAAATTTTGTGGCGGAATTGGTACATGGACGGGCTGAGGCGGTGTCGTTGGAGTGTTCAGAGATTTTTTTTTCTTGGCGCGTAACAGACCATTCATTCCGACTGTTTTGATGTGGTTGGTGGGTACGTTGCCCCGCTCTTTTTGCATCATGACCAGTTTATAATATGGAAGTTTTTGTGATGGCTGAAGATGAATAAAAGACAACTCTGACATTTTTTTTTTATTACTAAGGGTACACAAAGTTTTACTTACGGGGAACTACCACCATCCGTAATGGTCCAGCCCTTGTTTATCAAGGCCTGACGGGCTGCCACCACACTGCCGGTGTTGCTGTACATGCTCAGCCCCGCGTCAAACACCACATTGGGTCTCATTTGAGACAGCTTGGGTTCCGTGCCCCATGACAGCAGCAACGCGTTGTAGTTGTTCTGGTTCACGGCGCTGCTGGGGCTGTTCATGTCAACATTAAAAAACATGTCTGTCATGTCCTCACATTGAAACGGCGACCAGGCAGCCAGGTTTTGTTTAAAAAGTACGGCGTTTTTAAACATGCTATTGGCAGTGAGCAGGCTAGACACATCCCAGCCTGAAAGGTTGCGATTAAAATGTGAGGCACCATCAAACATGTAACTAAACGAGCGGACATTGGACACATCCCAGGTTGTAATGTCCCCGTTGAACTGGGTGGCGTTTTCAAACATGTTACTCATGTTTGCCACTTTGGACACGTTCCAGTTGTTCAGGTCTTGATGAAACACACTACAACCATAAAACATGCCACTCATGTTGTTGACATTGCTTACATTCCAGTTGTTCAAGGGTTGGTTAAAGAGAGGCAAAAAGCCAAACATGAGTTGCATGTTGACAGCACTGCTAACATCCCAGTCATTCAATGGGTGATTAAAAGTGTTGGCCCCCACAAGGAAAAAATTAAAGTTTTGTACTTTGCTTACGTCCCAGGCGCTAATGTTTTGATTAAACGCAAACGTTAGGAAAAACATGCTCTCCATGGTTGTAACCTGGCTTGTGTCCCACAATGGTGCACTGACCGGGTTACCGTTATGCGCATAACTAAAGGCTTTTGTGAGATTGGTGGTGTTGGCCAGGTTAAAAGGCTTTGGGGCGGTAAACAGTAACTGGTAACAATCTAGGAACGCATTTGTTGCGTTTGTCCCCAGAGAAAACAACTCGTTCCACTCTGAAATGACCGCCAGTTTAGAAAAGTCGGTGTAAAGGGATGTATCTCTCACCCCAAACCCGTTAATTAACCCGTAACACCGGATGGTGTAGGTTCCGGAGGATGCATAGATGTGGGTAACCGCTGGGTCGTCGTACGTGGTAATGTGATCAAAGGTGTTGTCACCCCACTCAATGTAAAAGTTGTACTCCCCGTCTGGCCAGAGCGGCATTTGAAACTGGGAGGAACTAGGGCCCAGGTTAGTGTTCACCGTCATTACCAGGGAGTAGTTGGAGTTGTAGTCTTTCAACAACCCCCCCTCAAACGCCAAAAAATGGGGCACCACCAACGGGTTACTGTCTGGAATAATAATCACAGTGGTAGCCGCGTCGGCAACAAAGGTGTTACCAGACACCTGAACAGGCTGGGGGAACGTGGTGGGGCGAGAAACCGACACGGTGGTGTTATTTTTAGACACGGTAGACTCACCCACCTTCATGGCACTGCAGTACTGGTTTACAGTCGTGTGGTTGTACAGGCTTTGTACCAACAACGCGTCTATACTACCAGAACGTGACACCTGGGACTCAATGGCGGCAGAAAAGTTGTTTGAAGACAGCATAAAACAATGCGTTGTGTCACTTTATTATAAGCGTAAGAAAAGTGGTTTTTGTGGGGGGTACTAAATTAAAAAAATTCAAAAATGCTGGAGCACTGTGTGTATTGTCAACTCGAGGTTTCACGGGGGGAGCGTGGGTACTTGGGGGCACAGGTTGTAGTTCATGACCACTGTGTGACCAAGTACTTGGAAGCAGAAAAGTTGTATTTTTGCTCAGACTGTTTTACACTGTCCCACAACAGCCAGGTGTTTGGTTGGGAGGGGGGTCAGTGGTATCACCAGCCATGTCACCCTCACATGTTTTGTGAGGTGTGCACACACTTTGTTCCCTTTCACACCAGGCAAGAGTTTTTAGAACACCACGTGTCTGAAGAGGGTGGTGCACTACATGTTGTTCATCAGGACTGCTTGCCGCACTGGGTGTTACAACCCCATGTGTGCCCTGGCTGTCACAATGAAGTCAACCCCAAGTGTGTGTTTTATGACCACTGTAAAACCCGGTTACACATGTGTTATGACTGCAACACCGAGGAATGCACCGGCTGCTGTACAAGCTGCTGTACAAGCTGCTGTACGAGCTGCTGTACGAGCTGCTGTACGAGCTGCTGTACGAGCTGCTGTACGAGCTGCTCCACCGGGTGGTGCACCAACAACACCAACAACTAGTTTTTTTTTTACCGGGTGTCACAGGGTTGGTAGGTAACCCCCGTGTAACACACTGGTGAGGGTGAAAGGGTGCTTGCATTACAACTGTCGTAGGCTGACCCAAGGTGCTGTTTTAACAACTTACCTTTTTTACACTTGCTGGGGTTGACGTAACACCACGACTTGCCCCCAAAAAAGAAGGTTGGGCCACAGTCACTCTCACAATAACACCCCAGTGCTGTTTTTACACGGCGTTTACACACATCCAAACACTGGACTTGGCCGTCTGCCGTTCTGCGCTCCACCACTTGTTGCAGCCGCAGTTTACGCTGCTTGCGTTTTTTAGACCCCACCTCACGTTTAATCCGCTGTACAATGGCAGCCCGGTTTTGCTGCAGGTACTCCTCAAAGTTTAACAGGTCCATTTTGGACTCTAGTGTGTCTGGAGTCACATACAGCGCCTTTTTAGGTACACTGTTGAGAACTTCGGGGTTCCTTAAAAATGACTGGAGCACGTTTTGCAGCAGCACGGGCAGGTTCTCAATGTGCTTGGCAATGACTTGTTCTGTTAAAATTTTGTACAGCCAGTAGGTGCTTGACACCATGTACCCTGTTGTCGCCTTGTCTTCAAACAGGATGTGTGCCACCTTGTTTACCACTTCCTGTATTTTCTCACGAGCCATGAACTCTTCATGTGGCTGGATGCCCACGGCGTTGGCGACCAGGTTAAACTTGGCCCTGTCTGTTTCAGTGAGCAAGCGAAAATAAAAAGAGAGGTAAAAACACAGGCCCAGCAGGGGGTGTTGTGCAATGACTTTAAACAGCTTGCGGACGCCGCTCTGGGTGGTGACCAGGTAGAGGAACCAAGAGGCGTAGCAGTACTGGTAGTACAGTGTGGCCAGGTTGACGGTTAAATACAGGGCACCTGCGGCAATGTTAGGAGACAGGTACTTGGAGAGCTGCGTGGTTAACCCGGGGGAAAGGCGTAACAACCTTTTTGCGGCAGACAGCTTAAACATGTCAGCAGAGTCCAGTGTGAACTCAAACAGTTTGTTGGCAAACACAAAAAACCGGGCAAAGTACCGGTTTTGAGAAGTATCACTCATTTCCTGTTTTTATTTTATGGCTTGAGAGAAAGACTAGAGGGGGCGGCAGCTGCTGCGGCGTTAGATGTGGTGCCTGCCACTATGGTCGTCGTGGAACCACCGCCGCTTTTTTTCTTTTTAGCGTACTCAATGCCCAGCGGAATGACCATGGCTAAGGCGGCAGCAACAGCTGCCCACACCAAGATTTTGACAACACTCCGCTTGGGTTTTTCATCCGGGTTGGCGCTCTTGGTTTGAACAATGGGGGGGTTGACGGCGGCCATGACACCTGCAACAATCACAAACACAACAGCGGCTGCAATACCTTGCGTTTTCAGCACCTTGGAGCACTTGTCTTTTACAACCGTGACCCACTTGGTTTTTGGGTTGTTGTTACTGCCGCTGCCGGTTGTCAGCGTGCCGGCTGCGGCGGCGCCAGGGGCTTGGGCCTGCTTGGACTGAGTTAAAGAAGGGGGGAGCGAAAACGGACTGCGCCCGTCTTTGGGTACAGAAGACGGCGGCGGAGGTAACCGGTTGTTACTCAGATCATCTAGCATTTGGGCGGCTTTGGTTGTGTCAGTCATCACTGTATGTTTGTTGTATAAGCGCTCAAAAAAAAAAAAAATAAATCAACAAGCGCTTTCAGTACCGCACCCGGCACACAGGACAACATAGGGAGTGGAGAACAAGGGGTGATACTGCACCGTAAAGGGCTTCTGTACCAACGGCTGGTGACAACAGGAGCACTGATAGGTTACTGGCAAATTGGGCAAATAGGGCAACGGGGTGGCTGCTACCACCACCACCTCGTTTATGGGCAAAGCCGAAGAGACGGCGGCACCCACACTAAAAGGCATGTTTTGCAACGGCTGCAGCATGACATCATTCCTACCTTTTGCAGCTGTTTCCACGTTTTTTATCCACGTCTTGGTGTGCTCCTTGGTTTTAATCATCTTTTGGATGTGCTCGTTGTTGACACCCAGCTTCTTGCTGCCCTTCATACAGTCGTTTAGTTTTATGGCCTTGGGTACAACGGTTGTTGCTGCGTCGTCATACAAGTCCCCCATATTTTTGTCACTCTGATAAACAAAAAAAAATGTTTTACCTGGTTCAAATTCATCAACGCATTCCTGAGGGCGAGGTTCAGGCGTTTCTACAAGAAGTGGAGCGCATTTTGGGGGATCCAAGGGGTTGGCCGGGGGTAACATTTACCCGTGTTACCACCGAGGAGGACATTTTAAGAGTGCCCACAGAACAGGCGTTTATCATCCGGTTGACACCTTTGGGGGTGATGGAAAAAAAGTATCCCGAGTTTAAAGAGAACCAGCTCTCGGTTGCCAACTTGACAGACCGGACCATTGATATTAACCACTGCCGTTGGACGGCGCAGTGTCCTAATAAAAGCCAGTTGCCATTGGAGCAGTACCATGAGTACGTCATACTCCATGAAGTGGGCCACATTTTGGGCAAGCCGCATCCTCACCCTGCCTCCCTGCCATCCAAGGGACCCGCCCCCGTCATGATGCAACAAACCCTGGGCATTCAACATTTACAACCCAACTCGTGGCCCACCAAGTTTGATCACACTATTTAACCCAAAAACTTTTTTTTTTTTTTTAAACCCGTCACAAAAAAAAAGATGTCAGAGCATGATCACTATCATCTGGTTACCATCACTGCATGGTGTGTGGTGACCAAATTGATCTGAGTCAACAAGTGTGTGGCTACATTTGTTTACAAGCGCTGCAACAAGATGATGTGTTGGATGTGCTAGAAGCGTCCCGGTCTCGGTTTCAGTTCTCCGCTTGCACGTCAGATTATGAGGAGCCGTCAACCACCGGCAAGACTATTATGACCACTACTTCTTCACTTTCTTCCACGCCTACAACCTCTACTTCCTTTGTAGTCGTGCCGGTGCTGATTGAAACTGGTATTGATGACACAGTGCGTGAAAGTGTGCCAAACGTAAATTAGTGTGATTGTCGGTTTTGTAGGTGTACACTTTACTAAATAAATCTGTAGTTTTTTTCCAGCCTGTTGTTGGCTCTTGTACGTTAAAAAACAGGGTGGTTAGCAGAGGATGAAAGGTGTTACCCGTCCACACATTTAACCACTCCTCCACGTCACTCCAGGGAACACTTTGTATGCCTTGCTCACCAAACTGGGTACAAATGTCAATACAAACGTCAACAACGTCCTCATTTTTGGCCAACAGCGTCAGCCGTTGTTCTACTTTACTGTCCTCCTCCTCAGTGGTGTACTCCATGTACAGCGCAATAAACTGATGGGGTTCCAACGTTAGCAGTTGCTGCCACAAGGTTAACAACGCCAACGGGGTGCTGCTGGTGGTAGGTGTGCGCCGGTTGTAACTATCTCTCCAGTCTTGCCCAGTTAACACATACAATAACACAATCGTACTGTCCATAATAGGAGGGAGGTGTTTTTTTTCTTGGGGGGTTTTTTATTACATACAAATAGTGGAAGCAAACTTAATTTCGGCTGTAAACAGCAGGGAGTACGTGTGGTCCCGGCCATTGAAATCCACCAATGTGCCGTCAGGGTTAATAAACTCCACATACATGGACGTAATACGTTTCATGCCTGAAAACGCCACATGTAGCATCTCCTCTGAGATGTGTTGGTAGTTGGGGCGAAGGTACATTTTTGCAAGAATGCTCCAGCTTTTTTCATTGTAGCTGTGCTCATTGCTGGTGGTGCTGTCACAGTCGTTCAACACCCGCATCAAAATGTAGTCTGGGCCCAACAGGTTGTACAGAAAAGGCCCCGTGAAACTACTGGCTGCCCCCAGCCCTAGCACACCCCCACCACTGGCCAGGAAGTACACATTGGGCTCGTCCGGGTTCATGATCTGCCCCAACGACGGGTTCACTGGCAGCAGCTGTTTGGTGAACCCCAGCAACTCGGACGCGGTTTGAGGCGCCGAAAACAAGAACTGTGCCACCGGCCGGCGTAGCGGTGTGGTGTACACGTTGACGTTTGCATCCGGTGCACCTATACCTCCGGGAGCAGCAATGGAAGCTGTGTTCAAAAGGGTCATGTACGTGTTGCTGCCGGTTGTGCCTGGCCAGGACGCGTCAATGACGCCGGTCAACACATCACCCGCCGCCAGGGTACCCGGGAAGGGGCCGGCACCGGCTAGAGTAAACTGCACCACTTGAAACGGGTAGAACCCACCGGGTACAAAGTCACTGGGCACCGTCCCTGTTAACGTGGTCCACTCCAACCCCGACCCCACCGTGTTGTTGGACAGCACACTGGGCACACTTTGAGCGGCCAGTGTAAACTTTTGACACGTGGTGTCACCAATGAGTTGAAACCCGGTGACGGGAAAGTACGTCCCAATGGAAAACATGCTGGTGTAACTGGGGGCACTGCTGTAGTTTTGGTTTTGAAACCCCAGTTTGGAGGCCATACTGGGTGCCCCCAACAAAAAGTTCAACCCCATCGCGGACGCGGTGGTGGTGTAAAACGTGAACCTGCCGTCACTCTCAAAGGTCACTCTGTAGTTGGTGGACCCGGTGGCGGTTTGCATCAGCTCCTGCAGCACCGTGGCTAGCAGGGTGCCGGTGTACCGCCCCTGTGGTAGCACCAACGCCTGGTCCACCCCGGCAGTGTCTGCCCAGTGGAACGTGCGGTCCGCGGCAGCCAGCCCGGTAAAGTTCAGGGGTGTGAGCCTCTGGGTGACCATGGGCTCCAACTCGGACTGCAGGTACGTCCCGTGGTTCAATGGCGCCACCGTCACATACGGCATGTCACTGAGTACAAAACAGCGGGGCATGTTCAGAGACAGCGCCGCGGCGGTGTTTAACCCCAGGAACGGGTTCAGGGTGCCGGAGCTTAAAATACTGCTGTTCACTACGAAGCGTTTTTTGCCAATGACCTGGTCGTACTTGGCGGCGGTGATGACCAGGCTGTTGTCTACGTCATGTATAGAAAACGAAATGGGCAGGAGCAGGGAGTTCCCGGTGGGGTTTTGGATGTTGGGGTTCACCAGGGAGGTGATGCGGTCGTTTAAAATCATGAGCAGTTCAGACAGGGTGGGGGGTTGAGCGTACACAAAGGAGGTATAACCCAGTTGTGAGTTGCGAATGGCGTGAGGTGCTGGTGCCAGTGTGTCCAAATACCCCGCCAAAAAGTCAAACGTGTCACTGCCAGTGACGGTGGAGGTGCCGGTGTTCACCTGTGGTCCGTACGGCAGCACAGAGGACGCCGGGGCGGGGTACAACCCCCCCACCACACTAATTGTCAGCCCCACTTTGGGCCACACCAACAAGCCGGTGTCCAACCCGTGGTCAAACGCGGTGACAACTGGGTTAGGACTTCCAGCGCCCAGGTCCCCCACGGACACAATGGGGTTCAATGTGGGTGGCAGGGTGATGGTCACCGGTGGGAACACCGTCACCGTGGAGTTCACCCCCTCGGTGACCGTGAGGGACTCCTGAATCACCAGTGTGGCCGGGCCTGGCAGGTACAGCGGCTCCATGTACTGAATGTTGTTGTTCAGGGTGTCTCCAATGGCCTGAATGGCCTGTGCAGGGATGTAGATGGACCCCAGTTGAACCGTGCGCACACGCTGCAGGTTGTTGTTGAGGTCAATGTGGTACCGGTTTACTGGCTCTCCAGGTGGCCGTGACCGGCTGTCCACAGAGATGGAGTAAATGGCCGGACTTTTTTCAAAATTACGTAGCGACAGCATTTTTTGTTTATTGTGTGATACAAAAAATTAGTTAAGCGCCCACCAGTTTAAGTAACGCTTCCAGGGACTGCTTTCCCACCGCTCGGTCCACGTAGCCCTTGACGTTGTACAGCACGGTGGGGTAGGCGTTAATAACATCCACCGCCCCGTTGGGGCCGTCACAAATGCTCAGCGCGTTGATGACGGACGCGTTAATCTTGCCAACGTGGATACCTTTGGGGGCCCTCTTTGCCAGTTCTTCAATGTCTGGCATCATAGCTTTGCAGTAGCCACACCAGTCGGCGTACGCCATGACAATGACCTTTTTGTCACTCTGCAGGTCGGCGCACAGGTCATCAAAGGACTGATACTCCTTGACCTTGCGGTCATACCCGCCCAGCAAGTCCAGCAGCTGCACCATGGTCTGACGCCCCACCTTGGTGTGAATGTTGCCGCCGTCGTTAAACAGGATGGTGGGGTACGCGGTGATGGCACTGACCGTGCCTTTGGGGCCGGTGCAGTCACTCATCTTTTTCAGTTTGTCGGCATTGATGCGTGCAATCACAATTCCCGTGGGTGCCTTGTACACCAGGGACTCAAAATCGGCCCTCATGGCTTTGCAGTGGCCACACCAGTCGGCGTAGGCCATGACAATGGCTTGCTGGTCGCCCTGCATGAGGTCACACAGCGCTTGGACGCTGCTCAAGTCTTGAATGACACGCTCATTGGAGGGCACGGGCATCGGGGCGGCCCGGCTGTTGTTGTGGTGGTTCATGGCCAGCTGCGCCAGGGCGGCGGAGCTGCCGCCACCACAGCTGCCGGAGCTGGCTCTCATGCCCGACGACGGGTGCATGACCGTGTTCATGGACTTGGCACTGGACAGCACCGCTTTAATGCCGGCGGCGTCTTTGCGGCCGACGTGGGTTTTGAGCTCAGGGCCCTCATAGTTGGTGACCATGCTGGGGAAGCCCGAGATCTTGGGGAGCTGGGCCGCCACAGCCGCCATGTCCTTGAGTTTATTGGCTTCCACACGGGCAATGATGAGCCCGGTCTGCTCATACGGCTCTGACGCGGCTTGCTCAAAGTCGGGCATCATGGCCTTGCAGTGGCCACAGAAGTTGGCGTAGAACATGACCACCGCGGGCTGTTTACTGTGGAGCAGCTGGGCGGCTTCTGCCGCGGACTGCAACTCCCGGATGCCACCACGTGCCATGCGGTTAGCGGGGAGGAGGGAGACCTTGGAGGGAGTGGGGGTGGGTGTAGGAGTGGGTGTAGGAGTGGGAGTAGGAGTGGGAGTGGGCAAAGGCACAATGGCAACCTTTTGGTCGTCATCATCCGGTGCTCCCAACACAATCACCAAAACTAGGATTAAAGTGACTACAAACAGTACAATCGCGCAACCAAACGCCCAGTTACAACCTGCCATTTTTGCGTTGTTTTTTATTTGTAACTCTACAAAAAAAAAAGAAGCCATGAGCTACCCCAGTCTCACTAATATTGCCCCCCACGTTTGGGGGCCCCACGGCTGGAAGTTTTTTCATGCCGTGGCTTTAACGTACCCAGACCAGCCGTCAGCCGAAGAAAAGCAGGCGGCGTTCCAGTTTTTTTCCTCACTGCAGTACCTGTTGCCGTGTGAGAGCTGTAAGCAAAACTACAGGAAAGAGTTGACCATGTTTCCCTTACAGCCAGCACTAGAGTCCAAACAGGCCCTGAACAAGTGGCTCGCAAGTGTGCACAACAGCGTGAACGAACGGCTCAAAAAACCGGTCATGAGCACAGAACAAATTTTAGAGTACGTGTTCAAAAGCACGCCGCCTCACCACAGCGGCACTACAACAAGTAGTAGTACCGCAGGGACCGCAGGGACCGCAGGGACCGCAGGGACAGACAACACCAACAACAACAGCAGCACCAACATTTGGGGGATTGCGGTCACCTGTGTGGCAGCTGTGCTGTTTGTTGCGGTGCTCCTGTTGGCAACGCTGTACCAAAAACAAAAAAAACTGTTGCGTAAATAAAATGAATACGTTTTTATGGGGGCCTCCACTCTGGAAACTGGTGCACAGCCTAGCTTTCTGTGCAAAACCTAGTGATGCTGACGACGTGGCGCTGTTTTTTAACAGCTTTAAAAAGGTGTTACCCTGCATTTACTGCCGGCGGTCTTTTGAGGAGTTTGACGGCCTGCTGCGGTCACGGTTTAACAACCAACCGCTGGTCACCATCATCAAACGGAAGCAGCTGTTTGCCTGGTCGTACTACCTGCATGACCTGGTGAATGAAAAGCTGGACAAGCAGGAAATTGAGAAACAAAACAGTGCCCTGGCGTCACAATCGCTGCGTGCAAAACAGCTGTCACTGGAGTGTTTAGAAAAAAGACACGTCCTTCACCCCGTGTCACTCACGGTAACCGACCTGTTTGACATTTTGTTTATTTTTGCTATGAACTACCCGGAAGATGAAAAGGATGAGGAACTACTCCTCAAGCGTCAGGCGTACAAACAGTTTTTATGTACCCTGCCCCACGTGTTGACCATACTCATACAACATGGTGACCCACTCATCCGCATCCGTCAAGACCCCCTGTTCTACTTCCTGCACCACTTTAAGGCCATGATCACCAAAAAGGCGCTGTGCGACGAGGTGCCCAGTGGGGTGCTGCGGTCCAGAAAAAACATGTTTTGTGCCATCCTGATTGTGTGGGCCCGGTATTATCAAAAAGACATACAGAAACCGAGTGAAGCCCGGCGGTTGTACACCGCCATGACAGAAAGGTACAGCATTGCTCAGGCCAACGCGTGTAAACACGGGGCATGTTTGTAAAAAAAAAAAAAAGGTGGAGAGGTGAAGCGCCCACTCAATCAAATGACCACCACCTCCCAGGAGTCATAAAAGTAGTCGGGTTCAGACAGCCGCCGCCACCAGGCTTGGAAGGGGAGAGCGCAATAGTAGGGTGAGTGCAACAGCCGGGGCCCCACCACCTTGCGCATCACCAGGTACAGCAGCGTGTACCGGTTTTTTCGTATCAAAAACATGCACAACTTGGTTAAAGACAGCAACATGGGTGTTGTTTTTTACGCTTTTACTTTTTTAACAGTCCACCTGATTTTTTTGTGGTTGCCAAACAGGGGCTCCGAGTGCAGCAGCGTCATCAGGAACGTCAAGTACTCCACCGTAAACAGGTTGGGCAGGGTGTGGGTCACCACGTTACGGAACAGCCCCTGGGACGCCGTGGCACTCCGGAACACCTCGTCTCTCTGCACACTGGGGCTCCCCAGGTCCACCTGCAGGTAGCGCTTCCACAGCACCTGCTGCAGCCGGTTAATCTCTGCCACATCCGTCACAATCAACCCCAGCTCCGTGTCACAGGGCAGGGCACCCAGGGAGCGGTCCGTCAGGTTGCTGGAGGACCGGACACACCGGCTGCCGTCCTGAATCAGAATGTTGGAGTGCACCTTGATGGGGTACGTGTTGTGCTCCAAGTGCAGGAACACAATGTGGTTATAAAACTGGTCCAGAGTGACACCCTGGCGCTGGGCGTCACTTTCCATCCACCGCCACGACCAGAGGAAGAGCATGAGTATAAAAAAGTCCAGCAGGGGGGTGTCATCCGGGTTGCGCACGTTGGTGATCACAAAGACTTTAAACGCCTTGTCGCCCTCCCGCACGGCACGGACCACCCGGTTCACCAGGCTCTGAGCCACGTGGTTGGTGGTCTTGTCATTACTAATAAACAGCTGCTGCTCCAGGTGGATGTAGCTCACACTGGTGTTGATGAGCCACTGTATCAGGCTGTGCTCGGTGTGGGCGTTGATTAAAGGCAGGGGTGGGGCCACAATGTGCTTCCAGTTGTCCTGAAAAAACTGGGTCACCTCAGGGGTGCCCCGGATGTTAAACACCACCGACAGCTCCAGCCAGTAGTAGTTCTTGGAGTTCAGGGTAAGCCACGGCTGCCGGTCACCATCCACATCACACCCCGTGACCATGGCCCACTCCCGGTCCACCATCACATACTTTTGATGGTGGTAGCTGTACACGCTGTGAGGGGACATGAGCTTCCGAAACCCCTTCAACCGCCCGTTGCCCACACAGGTGTGAATCACACAATTTTTTTTTGGAAACAGCTTCAACGCCTCCACCAGCTCCAGGTTGCCGTAGGATGTGGCGGGGTTGTACAACACCCGGATGTTCACCCCCCTGTCACTGGCCCCCTGGAGGAGCTCCGCCATGGTGAGCTGCCCCCAACCGGGTAACGGCGTCGCCAAGTTACATAAAAATGTGGAATACCACAACTCCTTTCGGGCCCCCTGAATGAGTGTCACCAGGGAGTTCACACAGTCCTGATAGTCAGTACAAAACGTCACGCGTGACACCATTTTGTTGTAGTTGAACTATAATTTTGTTTCCCAATCCCGCGTCTGGACGATACAGCCACTGTTTGAGGCAGCGTTGCAGTGTGACTGCCGCCCGTCTTTTGGTACGAAACGCCCGTTGCAAGTGACAAATGAGCACAGCAGAGCCACAGAAGCGTGGCCGTAGGTCCACCGTCACACAACAGTCCGTGGTGTCATCCAGGAACACGTCCCCCTGGTGCAACAACGCCGATCGTTCCTGCCTCATGAACTTGTTTACCACGTGGTACATGCCAGCCACCCAGGGGACGTGGACGTACCGCCCCATGTTCCACAGCATGCACGGCAAGTACTGCAAATAAAACGGCGGCACGGTGCCCACCTGGGTTGTACACACCAGCAATAAAAACTGTTTAGAAGAAATCATGTCTGTCAACAGCTGAACGTCACAGTTGTACAACACCGAGTTGTCACACAGTACCACACAGTACACGCCAGGGGCGGTGGGTCTACAAAACATGGGGGGGGTGTGGCTGCTTTCGGTGACCCAAACCACCTCCTTGTTTACTAGCCCCAGGGTTTGCAGAGTGTACACCAACTGGGTCACCTTTTCGGGGCGCTGGTTCACCAGGAGCGCACTACCCACCCGGCTAATCTGTCGTGCCAGCCAAACGTAGCCATACCAACTTGTTGTCATCCACAACCCCAAAAAACTATTTTGTACCTTTTTTACTTTTTTACCACTACACTGCATTTTTTTATAAACCAACAAAAGTGGAACTCGCATTTTGGTTGTTCACTTTTGGGGTGTTGCTGTTTGGGATCACCTACCCGCAGCTCTTTGTGTGGTGCTGTTTTAAAACCCTCATCTGGGCACTGACTTGGCTTCAAAAAGCCCGGCGGTTTTGTCGGCGCAAAAAGAGACCACCCCGCCAAAGTGTAGCAGTAGCTGATGGAGCACCAGTTGTTGACCGTCCAATCATGAAGCGTCCTACTACCACGACTACTGGTGGTGGTAGCTCCACCATTTTTTTTTAGCGTTCTGTCAAATAAAAAAAAAATTATTAAAACACCACATGATCCCAGTGTCACGCACGGTGTTACCCAGTAGCCATAGTGTACCCACGTTGCCCCGGCTAGAGTCCAAGACTGGGGCAGTAACCAGTCACATCCCACCAGCCTTTGACGCCCGTCAGGTGTGGCAGGGTTGCCTGTCTACTCCACCCAACCAGGGCACCTGTGGCTCCTGCTGGGCGTTTGCTGCCGTGACGGCGTTGCAAGACCGGTTTTGCATCTTGTCCTGTGCACCACAGGCCAACAAGTGGGAACAACTGGACCAGGTCCAGCTGTGTTCCAAAAAACCCCACGTGTACAACGCACGCAACGAGAACCAGTTGTTTAATGTGGCAGATCAACTGTTTGCTCTTAAAAAGGTGACTATACGGTTGTTGTTTTTTCAGATCAAGGCGGGGTACAGCCAACCCGTGTCCCCGGAGCTGTGGTCTTCCAGTAAACCGTGTGACCAGGTCACCGGGTTGCTGCCTCAAATCACGTCCCAGGAGTGGCTGGATTACTTTACTGCCGCGTATCACCAGTACAAAACCGGGGACACCGCCAAAGACCGGACTCTGGGGTTGACCAACATTGCACTCATGGAACTGGGGGCGCCGTTGGGGTACTACTTGCCGTTGTCACCGTCCGACACCCTGCCAGTGGCCCAACAAAAAATAAAAATCTACTTTCAGTTCTGGGACGCCAACCAGAACGGCATGATTGACCTGTGTGAGTTTGAGGCCCAAAAGGAGGCAGGGCCCATCCGGTTGTCCATTCAAAAGGTGATTACCTGTTTGGTGACCGACGACACGCTGCCCACCACACTAAAAGGCACGGTGCAGGGGACGGTTCAAGCCAATGCTGCCTGTGGCGGGGCCACCCTGTCCGAGGCGTGGAGGTACCTCCGGGATGCGGGCACACCGGTGGAGAGCTGTGTGGGGTACACGTATCAGTCCTGGGGGGAGGAACCCACGGCGGCGTCAGTGAAACAAAGCCTTGAGTTGTTACCCATGTGCAAGGAGCTGCTGGGGCCAGAGAGGAACCAGTGCCCTGGGTTTGTCCCACAGGCCGAGTGGAACAAGTTGGTCTCCCTCATAGTGCATGGCAAACAACAACTGGAGCAAGACAGCACACCCCAGCAACAGGAGGCCGACGTGCAGCAGCTGAGCCAAAAGCTGTCCACGCTGGAACCCTGGAATCAACCCCTGCTCATCATGTTCCGGGCGTTGAACGCGTACTCGGTGGCCGCCACGGTGACGGACATTCAGTTGGAGATTTTACAGAATGGGCCCGTCACCACCGGGTTTACCGTGTATGACGACTTTTTGAACCACTTTGGGTCTTTGACGGGGGGCAGGGGTGGGCAGAAGTTTGATGGCCACTCTGTGCTGGGCTCCAGTGCAACGTCCTTGATTTACAAGTGGGACGGGGTGTCACAGAGCACCGGGACAGCCCACGCGGTGGTCATCCTAGGGTGGGGCACGTTTCAAAACACGCCGTACTGGTTGGTGCGCAACAGCTGGGGGTTGGAGTGGGGGACGTCCGGGGACAGCAGTGGTGCCAACGGGCAGCCCAGTGAGTTGAACGGAGGGGGGTACTTTTGGTTTCATCGGGGTGACAACAACTGTGGGCTAGAGTCCAACGTGATTGCAGGGTTGCCAGACCTAGCAGGTGACGCATTCCCGGGGAGTGTTGTTCAACCCAAGTCTGACGCGTCCCTGGCAGAGATTCAGTTGTTAAAACCTGGGTTTGATTGTGTGTACAAGTCCAAGGGGATGCTAGTGTGTCATGAGCTGGGGTTCCATGGCTCGTCTGCTGATTACGAGAGCATTGGGGGGAAACTAGTGCCCATTGACGTCACCTCGCCGTTGGCTTTTTTTTGGCCAGACAACCCCGAGGCCCGCACCAAACGCAAGGCGCTGTACAATGAGATCCAGTCGTTTTTACAAAAAAGTACACAAGTGTCCAATTTAAAACAAGAATTTGACACCCTGTTTGCGGCAAGTAGTAATAATAGTGGTATTACTACAGATGGTAGTGGTACTACTACAGATAGCACACCCCGTCAGCCACAGACGGAACAAAACTTGTTTATTGGCTTGTTAGTGACTGTCGTTTTTCTTTCCTTGTTGTTGTTAATGTTGTTTTTATTAACCAAAAAAAAGTAGTTTGTTACTTTACTCGGATGTTTAACATCCCTAGAATAGCACTTTTACTGACAACTTTTTTAAACTTGTCTCTAAATATTTTAAGATTTTTCGTATCATTCAAAGGCAACAAATACCAGAGTGCATTTTTAACAACTTGTTTTGCTAGTTCTGTGCTGACTTCGTCTACGTTAATATTGTTTAGAAAATTTACTAGGGTTGACTCATACTGCAACAGGTCTTTGTTAACATTCAGGGTATTCACCAACTCTGTTACATTTCTTACAAACTGTTGACTGGTGGTGGCACTTCTTTTATGCTTTAACGATGATGTTTGGGCCCGATAATACAGACTATCAAAATCAACGTCTTTGTTTTTCATAAAAAGCGGGCAAGAGAGCAACTTTTTTAACACGTTATCAGACAGGAACACGCTGGGGAACTGATCCAGGTTTTGGTTAACAACATCAATCAGCTGTTGAACAAACGGCGCACTCTCTCGTTCTAACGCTTTTAGCCGTGCGTCAATTGACGCATCCGAGAGATTTAAAAGAGCGGGATAGAGAGTTTCACTGGTTAACAACGCACCGCCACTCTCAAGCACTTCATTAATCAACGTGAGTACTGTTTCCCCAAGTTTGTCAATTGTTGTCAAGTTACTCACCGACAGGGTGGTAGAGTTGTGGGCTTCACGCCCCACATCAATAAACAAGTGCAAATTTGCGTTTGTGGCTTCAATGAACACCTGTGGAATGTACGAGTTGTTTTGAGACAGTTGATGATACAGTTGAATTTGTGGTACCAGTACTTGTGCACTCTCCTTGGTTTGATTTACCAGTGACACGTTGTTGCTTTTCATGAGCGCCAGTGACTCTGTGAGAATGGTGGGTTCCAGTAAAAAGTTGAGGTCCCGTAGTCCATACTGTTGAGAGAACCGTTGTTGAACTTCTTGAAGCGGTTCAGCAATGGCACCTGCTGCATCCGGTTCAAACTGGGTCAGGTTTTTGTAAAACTGAAACAAACTGACTGTAAACTCGGTGGGCTGAGTTTCTTGCTTGGTCAAGTTGTTCAATGAAAACGCCATTTGTGTGTAGTTGCCTGTCATATTGTATGTCCCACTCAACTCGGTCAAGTTTTGTAGGAACAACTTTTGTTCTTGCACATTGTAGAGCACCTTGATGGTGTTGGTCAACTCAAACTCTACTTCTGCTTTGCTGCTCTGGCCCTCGGCGGTGGCAGACGCAATTGTGTGGACAATTGCGTCAGTCAGGCTGTTGTTTTTAAATATAGAAAACTGGCGCACAAAAGGTTCAATTGCGGCTGGGGCCAAAAACTGCTGCGGCTGAGTACGAATAGCAAAACCCTCATATTTTACTCTTGAAACATACCAACCCAGTTTGGTTAAAAGGACACCCTGGGTGGTGTTTGCCATGTGGGCTATAGCACCTACCTTCCCTGTAAACATCATGGCTGCGTACGTCTGGTTTAAAACATCCATGACGGTGCACTCTGGAATGTTAATAATTGACGCAAAATAAAGTTGAGCCGCAAACTCCTCGGTTTGAGTGTAGTTTTTAATGGCGGCGTCAATGGATAGAGTGCTGACCTGAGTTTGAATGCTGGTAAGTGACGTCTCAAAGTTTTCTCCATACGGTACAAGGGCTTCGTTTAGGTTGTTTACAATTGTTGCATTGATGCCCAGGCTGGGTAGTTGTCGTGTAAAAGCTATTGTGTTGACTACAGTAGGTAACACTTGTTCTAGGTTGGGGACGTATATAATTTGTTGTTTGACTGCCTCTGTAACGTTGCTGTTGCTGTTGTTGTTGCCTACCACCACATCTGTGACGTTGTTGCTGTTGTTGCCTACCTCATCTGTTTTGTTGTTGCTCTGTAACACGTCTGCAGTAGAGTTATACCAGTTGAACAGCTGGGTTCCAGTGGAAAGCACATGAGGACTTAACTGCCTGACGCCAGTTAAACCAGCCACAATGGCCAAACCAAGCACCACCTTTTTCCCCAAGGACACTCCTTTGAGAGCACTCTCTGCTTTTTGTATGCAGTTTTGAATTTCATTTTTTTGTTCTGAAAAGGCGGACCACTCCTTACCATAAATCTCCACTGACAAGTCATACATTTGTTTTAAAAGTTCTAACTCTAGTAAAACCACAGACTTGGTGACCGGGTTTTTTTTGGATTGGTAGGCATCCACCGCTTGCTTCAAACCCTCGGTGTCTTGCTCTAGGTTTCTTCTAAAGCCTTCTAACGAAATACTACTGCTTTTGGACATTTTATTTTACGTAACATAATATTTTTAAAACGGCACCAAAAAACGGGGGAGGTAGTTTTTAATTTGTAACTTTAGTTTCATAAAAGGGGGCAAGCCTTCTTGATAAGCCTGTAACTTTACCCCCATTTCATTTTTCAAAACAAAACTAAACAGAGCGTCAGCGTAATACTCCTCTATTAAAATGTGGAGCCAGTTGACTAGTTCGTTACCAAAAGTGTCATGAGTTGCAAAAGCACCCTTGACTTCAAACTGGTCGATGAGCATGTTGGTAGCCAGTCCAAAGGCGTACCTTAACTTGTCCACCGACCCACTTTTTTGTGACAAAAAGGTCATGACTTTCCTGAGTTCTGTGGCTGATTGTGGCGAGTTGACATGACGGTGAGTGAAGGTGTCTACTGTACTGTGCCACGTTGAAGCTGTTGACATGTTACGCAGACGGGGGACTACTTCTAACCATGACAACCTGTCCAGTACCTTAGAAGGCATCCACTGTAGGCTGTTTAAAATGACCTCTACACCACTTGTGTCATTTTGTGTAGACAAGACCTCTAGGTTTCTTGTAATTCCCTCTGTAAAAACGTCTGGGATGTACTGATTGTTGAAGAACAGGGAAGCCAGTACATCGGCTTGTTGCATCAACGTGGACCGTGACCCAACACTGCCATCAATTAACACGGGGTTCATGACATCTTCAAAGGTAAAAGGCTTCCCAGAGACCCGGTCTAACCCCCACAGCCTTGAGAGTTGCATAATCACAGCGGCGTACTTTTCTTGTACACTTGGTGTCATGGCTACACGGGTTAACTCGTTGCGAATTTCCAAGTACTTTTCTGCTAAAAACGGGGTGCCAAGTTTGTACTCTGTCAAATTCATAGACAAGACAGACAAGCTGTCTAAATCCGTGTGTTGTGCTGTTTCTTGAAACAACTTGATTTCGTTGGCAGTGTTTAATAACTGACTGATGTTACTTATGTTTTGAAACGCGTGTGTGGCCTCATCCGGTAAACACGTGTCCGGGAACCGGGTAACAACCTTTTGAATTTCTTTTTCTAACACGGTCTTGTTGGACGCCAACGGAAAGTTTGCAACACTTGCTGCTTTCTCCGCCTCTTTCTGTGCGGCGGTCGCCAAACTTGTAGCGTTTGAGATCTCAACTGCTGTACTGTTTTCCAGCTGTGCCATTTGCAGCGCTTGGGCCTTTGTTTTTTCTGCTACTTGGGCTGCTTCTTGTGCTTTTTGGACTGCCTGAGCTCTCATTTTTTGTGCTAGTTTAAGAATGTTGTCTGCGATGTTGCTTATTCTTTGGTTGGGTTGGGCACGAGGTAGAGCTTGCAAAAGGGATTCCACATTGACGTAGGTGTGATTAAGAGCCTCTTCAATGGTGCACTGGTGTACCAAGTCCTCACGCATGACAGGGATGGTTGTCAGTACGGGTGTGTTGGCAATTATTGTTTTTGTTTGGTTTACATATGGTTCAACCGTAACTTGGGAGGGTATTGAAAGGTCTTGTTTTTCTTCAGCCACAACACCCTCTGTCACATTACCCACAACACCCTCTGTCGTCACATTACCCACAACACCCTCTGTCGTCACATTACCCACAACACCCTCTGTCACATTACCCACAACAGTCTCAAAAAAGGGAGTCTCAATAAAGGGAGTGGTTATATTGTTGTTGATGAGAAAACTGGGAGGCATCACAGGCGTCTTAGGTGTTGTGGTTAATCTTGGTTGATTTACTAGGTCCTGATTTATAAAGCCAACTGCCAACACCGACACTCCAAGTACAAGTACTTTACCAAAGTTTCTCACTGTCCACAGTGATGAACGTTGTTGATTTGACTTTTTACGAACAACACCTATTTCCTCTTTAACCTTATTTAACCTTTCTTCTACACTATTAACTTGTTCCAAAAGCTCACTTTTTACTTCTATTTCGGATGTAATAACACTAATTTGATATTGAAGATTCCTGATTTCTTCTGTAAACAAATTAATTTCCTTGTTTTTAGTTTTAAGCAATTCGTGTAAATAATTTTCTTTGTCATTTGTTACAGATGGAGAAGGCAAATGTTT
>Ga0214923_10001688_pt1 | contig 30877 bp, 34 predicted proteins | sample LL1510_MetaG_FD_177993 | JGI IMG/M metagenome (GOLD analysis project Ga0214923, IMG submission 177993) | Freshwater microbial communities from Lake Lanier, Atlanta, Georgia, United States - LL-1510 | ecosystem: Environmental > Aquatic > Freshwater > Lake | place: USA: Georgia | collected...
TTGTTGAAAAAGTCATGAAAAAGAAGGTTCAAAAGGATACTTTGAAACCCGATGATGAAGAAAAACCAAAGAAGAAATTGAGCGATTATCAACAATTCGCAAAAGATCAACTTGCTTTTCTTAAACAGAGGGAAGATGCCAAAGAAGAAGGAGAAGAAAAACTCAAGCAAAAGGATTTGATGAAACTTGTTGCTAAACGATGGAAATTGAAGAAAGCAGGAATTGATGAAGGAGAATGGGATGAGAGAATGATAGAAGATGACGAATAAATTATAAAAAGAGGGCAAATTAAATTTTTGTCCATTTATTAAATTAGAATGAGTAAATATATAGCATCGGGAACTTATGGATGTGTTATTAAACCTAATTTAAATTGTAATGGAACATTTGGAAAATCAAATACAATATCTAAATTTTTTTTTGATGAAATAGATTATATAAATGAAAAAAATATTCATAAAAAAATAGAAAATATAGATAAAAAACATGAATTTACAATAAAAATGGTTAGTAGTTGTAAAATTTCTTTAACACCAGAAATTAAAAAAAAAATAAATAAATTAAATTTATGTGATTTAAAAACAGATGAAATACATCAAATAATATATGAATATGGAGGATATGATTTAGATATTTTTTTTAATAAACAAAATATTAATTTTAATAAATTTAATTTTTATATTTTTTTACAAAAATTTTTTAATATATTTTATGGTTTATCTAAACTTAATAAAAATGATTTAATTCATTTTGATATTAAAATTAATAATATTCTATATAATATTAATAAAGAAAAATTTCATATTATTGATTTTGGTCTTTTAATATCAAAATTAAAATTATATACAAATCATATTGTTAATAGTTTTAAAAATAATCAACATGCTTTTTATCCAAATGATTTTAATATTATATCTTATATTAATAATGGAATATTTTATAAAAATTTAAATGAATATAAATTAAATTCTGATTTATTTATTTTATTTATAAATGATGAAATAGATATTATAAAAAATAATTATAAATTTAATAATAATGACCCTTATCTAAAAGAAATTTTAGATATTTATAATTATTTTAAAATTGATATGTTTAAAAATTTTGATTATAAATTCTTTGAAAAAATCTTTATCAATAAAATTGATATCAATAAATTATGTAAAGATATTGCCGGTAAATTAGATGTTTATATGCTTGGTTTAGCATTATATGAAATAACTATTATAATCTTTACGAAATTTTATAATAATCCTTCTATTAAAAAAATACCTATTGAATTATTCTCTCTAATTAAAAAAATGCTTATATTAAATCCTTGTAAAAGAATTTCAATTCATAAAGCAAAAACTGAATATAAAGCTATTATGAAAGTTTAATTTTTAATTTAACCATTAATAAATATCTATCTACTTCTGCTTCATATTCTGGAAATACCTTTCTATATCTACATTTAATATATGCCTTAATTCTATTAATTGCCGATAAATTAATGTAATAATCAATATCTTTAACCATATTAATTTTTTCATTAAAATTTAAATCATTTTTTTAATTGATTTAAAAAAATAAAAAATCATCTTGTGTGGGGATCGAACCCACGACCATTAGGTTAAAAGCCTAACGCTCTGCCTCCTGAGCTAACAAGACATATTTATTAATAAAATCTAATCTTTAAATAGTTTTTTGAAAAAGTCCAAAAATACGAATATTGGACGCCCAACCAATAATTTTTACATTTCTAATCTTCTCTCCCAAATCATAATAATCTCATCAGGAGGATGATAATTAAATTCTTCATCATCTTCTTCAATCTCATCGTAATCAATCTTGAAGATTTCTTCATCTTCATAAAGTTCTCCGTTGGAAGCAATGTATGGCATCTTTGAATGTCGCAATATTTAAATAAATAATCATAATCAATTTTATTAATTATTCTTTTATTCTAATACAAAAATAAATATTCACTAGGAATATAAGAATTATATATTTGTCTATGCCCTATTTTAAATCTTCCCGAAAATATAAAATTATCCTTGAATATATTACTATTTATATATGATACTATATTATTTAAGTCGCATTCTTTTTTTGGTTTAAGCATTATTAATTGACTACCAAAATAATTAACCTTACCTAAAAATGATACATTTTGTTTTCGTGTTAAATTATAAATATAAATACAATCTTTACCTAAATTTGTATTTATTGTCTTAATATTTCTTGGTGCTCCCCATTCATACCAATTATTTTCATTAAACTTTCGTATTCCTCTTTCTATAAGTTCTTTTTTATGATTTAATAAATATGTATTAATTTTCTCATTTTCACATGGATATTTTTCAATATAAATATATTTATCTATTTTATTTTCACCATTTAATACTTCTATATTTCCAATTTCTTCATTTTTATAAACCTCCTCTTTTCCACTAACAAGACCAACATAAATATCAAAATAATCTTGAAACATTACACTATTATTATTTTCTTCTTCTCCAAATGTAATTAATCCATTGCTATTTGTAATATAGAGTAATTTATTATTATATAATACTTTTTTTTCAATTAAACTATTTTTACAATATCTAAAAATAATAATATCAATAGAAGCATTCTCAAACATTTTTTCATTATGAGGATGGTATATATGTGTAAATGTTCCATTAATCATCATATCATTTAATAATTTTGAAGCACTTGTTAATTTAAGAAAATCAGAAGGAACTATAAATATCAACTCGCCATTTTTATCAAGTAAATTATAACATTTTTCAGTAAAATCAATATATAAGTTTCCTTTTTTAATTCTAATATAAGGTGGGTTTCCTATTATTGTATTGTATTTTTTAATTATTGTTTGTTTCAAAAAATCACCAAAAATAATATTATCTCTATTTATTTTGTCTAATAATTTAATTTCTGTATCAATTTCATACATATCAAATGTTATACTCGGTAATTTATCTATTATAAATGTAATTAAATCACCTTGTCCGATTGATGGTTCTAATATATTAGAAGGATTGTTTAATATAAATTCAAATACCTTTTCTTTAAGTTCTATATGAGTTGTAAAATATTGTCCCAAATTGTGTTTTTTTGTCATAGTTGATATTTAAATTATTTTATAATATCTTCTAAATCATTTTTTCTTTTATTAAATAATTAAAAAAAATTAAAAGGTTTTAAAGTCCAAAAATACGAATATTGGACGCCCAACCATTCATTTTTTACATTTCAAACCTTCTCTCCCATATCGTAATATCATCAAGAGGAAGATAATTAAATTCTTCTTCATCTTCTTCAATCTCATCATAATCAATCTTGAAGATTTCTTCATCTTCATAAAGTTCTCCATTGGAAGCAATGTATGGCATCTTTGAATGTCGCAATATTTAAATAAATAATCATAATCAATTTTATTAATTATTCATTTATTCTAATACAAAAATAAATTAAAAGGTTTTAAAGTCCAAAAATACGAATATTGGACACCCAACCAATCTCATTTTTTACATTTCAAACCTTCTCTCCCAAAACGTAATATCATCAGGAGGAAGATAATTAAATTCTTCATCATCCTCTTCAATCTCATCATAATCAATCTTGAAGATTTCTTCATCTTCATAAAGTTCTCCGTTGGAAGCAATGTATGGCATCTTTGAATGTCGCAATATTTAAATAAATAATCATAATCAATTTTATCAATTATTCTTTTATTCTAATACAAAAATAAATTAAAAGGTTTAAAAGTCCAAAAATACGAATATTGGACACCCAACCAATCTCATTTTTTACATTTCAAACCTTCTCTCCCAAAACGTAATATCATCAGGAGGAAGATAATTAAATTCTTCATCATCCTCTTCAATCTCATCATAATCAATATTGAAGATTTCTTCATCTTCATAAAGTTCTCCATTGGAAGCAATGTATGGCATCTTTGAATGTCGCAATATTTAAATAAATAATCATAATCAATTTTATTAATTATTCTTTTATTCTAATACAAAAATAAATTAAAAGGTTTTAAAGTCCAAAAATACGAATATTGGACGCCCAACCATACTCATTTTTTACATTTCTAATCTTCTCTCCCAAATCATAACAATCTCATCAGGAGGAAGAAATTTATAATCATCTTCTTCTTCAATATCATCATAATCAATTTTGAAGATTTCTTCATCTTCATAAAGTTCTCCATTAGAAGCAATGTATGGCATCTTTGACTAGGATAAAATTTAAATAAAATATCATAATCATTTTTTATTAATCATGTATAAAAATAAAACAATTATTCTATTTCTAATTTAATATCTCTTAAAGAAACAGGACTTTTAGAAGGATTTGATATTAATATATAAGATATTATTCGACGACTAATATTAAAAAATGTATTTTGTCTATCATTATCTAATAACATATTTTTTATTTCTTCAATTATAAATAATTCTCTACCAGTTCTTAAATTATCATTGTAAAATTTTAATTTTTCTAATTGTTGATCTATATCTGTCGGAAATAATTTTTTATAAAATTCTTCATCTTTTATTTTAAAATCTTTAATATATTCAGGAGTTGTTTCATTTTCTCTTCTTTTCATATATGTATCTTTTCTTTTTTTATTTATAAATTGTAATATATGTTCTATTTTTTCCATTGGAAATTGTTCCAATTTAAAAAATAAATATTTTTTTCCTTGATAAATATATCTATAATATAAAATAACTTGTTTAGGAGATATATTTAAATCATTATATGATTTAGAACCAATATTAAATGTATCTTCTATATCACATAAAAAATTTAAATTATAATCTAGTACTAATTCCATTTTAAAACATTTATTATCATTACATTTTTTAATAGTTGTTGTTTTAAATATTTTTTGTTTCATATTAAGTTTAAAACATTTATCATCAGGATAACTTTTAACATCAGGATTTTTATATATATCCATATGTGTTAATGTTAAATGTTGATTACTTATTGCTTTATCTTTATCACAAAATTCACCATCTTTAATAAGTCCATATGTTAATAAATTAAATAATTTACTATTATCATCTTCAAATATAATAGTTCCTGATAAAAAACACATATCATATCTTTTTAAAAATATAAATAAAATTCTAATAAAAGATAAAACATTTATTTTATGTTCGTTAAAATCTATACGAGGATTTGATTTATATCTACTCGGTATTTGAGGTAAAATTTTTACTGTTTTTTCAAACATTCTATATAAATAGAATTTTAAAAAAATAAAAAATACTTCCAATGGGGTTTGAACCCATGACCTCACGATTATTAGTCGTACGCTCTAACCAACTGAGCTATGGAAGTATAATTATATATTAAATATAATCCTTAAATCATTTTTAATATATAGGTGGAGGACAAATAGGGTTATGTGTATCAATATTTGAATTATTATAAACAAAATTACAATTTTTAATTAAAGGTATTATTTGTAATTTTTTATCTTCTTTTTCATATAATAATTTTATTCTATTAAAATCGTTTGGAATTACACCCATATATAATAAAGTTAAAGTAGAATTTAAATCGCCTAATTTATGATTAAAATAGAAAAAATATATATTTTCTAGATTACTTTTAAGATTAATTTTATTTTCAGGAACTTTTGAAGGATAATAATAACTTAATAATTCTATTTCTTTAAAATTTAAAATTTCAGTAATTAAATATTTATCTATTTTTATATGATTACCTATAATTAATTTATAATTATATTCCTTTTCCATTTTTTTATTCTTCATATTAAAAATTCCATATGATGACATATAAGGACTTAGAACATATATAATTATATTTTTTTTATATTTATTGTTATCACATAAAATTTTTGTATTTTTAGTAATTTGAAAACCAGTATATAAACAATCAAAAGGAAGAATTATAAAATCATCATCTTTAAAATTTTTATAATTATCATTTATAATTTTAATTTTAATTTCAGAATTAAAAAATGTAATCATTCTATATAAATATTCAAATAACCATTTATTACATTTACATCTACACTCATATAAATAAATAATTTTTTTATCTAATTTTTTTAATTCATCATTTAAAATTTTTATAGATTTAAATAATGAACGCATAAAATTTTCAAAACTAATATATTTAGTATTATCAATAATCTTTCTTATTATTGGTCTAATATCATCATTACATTCTTTTAAAAATCTATCTATATTTTTTTCATCTAATGAATAATCTTCATTTTCTCCTATTTTATCATTATCTATAAATTTTGATATATCTTCACCAAATAAACAAGAATACATTTTCTACTATTAATAAATATTAATAATCAAAAAAATAAAAAAACGCTTCCAGTGAGATTCGAACTCACGACCTAATGGTTAACAGCCATTCGCTCTAACCGACTGAGCTATGGAAGCTTATTTATATATAAAAACTTATCTTTATATCCTTTTTTCTCTTTAAATAAAAAATGATTTATTATTTGATTTAAAAAATTACTATTGAAAGATGGGTGATAAAACTATCAATATCATTTATGGTAAAGAAAAACGTACTCTTGTTAATAAAATTAAAAAAATTTGTTTTAATAATAATGGTACTATTTTCGGCGGTCTCGTTAGAGATGAAATAATTGCTTCGTATTATAGAGAAGAATTTATTAATAAAAAACTCGATTTTAGTAATTATTGGAATAAAAAATATGATATTGATACTATTGGAAGATTAATTATCCCCAATGATATCGATGTCTATTTTAAAAATCATAATAATATTAATACATTCATTAATGATATTAAATCTTATATTCAAATATTTAATGGATTTGTTCGTATTCAACATATGAATAATTCTTCAAATTTACGAAAATTTAATTATAGTTTAAATCTTCAATTAAATCATACTAAATTATATATTATTATTCATCTAGGAAGAACTATATCTTATTCCGGTATTTGTCTTAAAATTGAAGTAGATATTATCAGTATCGTTAATAATACATTGACAAATATTGAACCACCATTCTATAATCTCGATTTCTTATGTAATTTATTTATTATGGAAAAAAATAATGGTATTATTAATATTCGTCCTTCCAATTGTACCGGAACTCCATTAGATAATATGAATTCAGTTTCTAAATATAAAAATTCTTCTAAAATTTTAGAAGATATTATTAAATTTAAAACACAATTCCACGGAAATAATCTATCTCATTCATTCGATTCTGAATATATCAATTGTTATAGAATTATTAAAATGATTGATAGAGATTTTTCTTGGAATATAACAAATATCCCATTTTCTCATATTACCATTGATGAAGATAATGATAATACTTGTTGTATTTGTCTTCAAAATATTTATAAAGAACAATCATTAATATCTATTAATATTAATGAAAAAGTTAATAACATTCTTCATAAAAAATGTTTCATTCAATATTTAAAAATGGAACAACAAAATAAATATAGAAATAATGATAATTATATCGAAATTAGATGCCCTTTTAGAAATCCTTTCAATTTTAAAGAATGTTTTAAAAAAATAAATTTTATTTAAAAACAATTTTTATATTTTTTATTAATGGAAACACTATTTATTAAAAATATAATTAATCGTCCATTATTTGATAATACACCTGATTTAAATATAAATGGACTTTTTAATTATAATCCCGAAAAAGAAGAATTAATTTCTTTTACTAAAAATTGTGAAGAATTTGAAATTATTGATAAAGATATTGACGATGAATTAAAGAAAAAAAAAGAAGAAATGATTAATGTTTTAATTAATGAAAAAAATAGAATTATTAAAATTCTCGAATATATTATTGTTAATATTGATATTTTTAAAATTCAATTACCTTTTTATAAAAAATATGATTATGAAAATATTTCTAAATTTATGAAAACAAAAGTTAAAAAACATTCTAATAATAATTTTTTTGATATTATCAAATTTAATATCAAAAATAATATTAATAAAGATAAAGATAATATTATTTCTAAAATTTTACAAATTACCAATTATAATATCACCGATATTAATGAATATAAATTAGCTATTTTCTATATTTTTATTCAAATTATAGAATTATTTAATATTTATCTTAAATCTATTCATTATTCAATTGAACTTATTAATGAAAATCCTTCAAATACTAATGAAGATATTTTAATTAAAATTGATAATAATTTTTTTAATATCACAAATGATGAAATTAATATTTGTCATCATAATATTATCAAAAATACTTTTAATAAAAATATTGATAAAAATAAATTTAGTATTACATCATCAACTATGATTAAAATTAAAAAGAATTCTAATAAAATTTATGAAATTTTATTTAAATAAATTAATATTTTTTTTCTCTAACATACCATTCAACAGCATATGATGTATTTCTAAAACTAGCATGAATAGGTCTATCTAAAAATCTCGATTCATCAACATCTTTTCCACTTAATTCTTTTTTCATTTCAAAATTACCTGCTGAATATCCATTTTGATTTGGTTTTGGTTGTCCTGATATTTCTTGATCAACATAAGATGTTCCAATACCACTAAAAGCATCATTTGTATCATCTCTTGATGAATAACTATCATTAAAATTAAAACCCCATCGCATTTTTGATAATCTATGTGCTCTATCATAATTTATTCCATATACATTTGTCGGTTCTTTTTGACCATCATTTTTCTCTGATGAAAATATTTGATTTTTAGTCGCCCGTCCCTTTGAACCAAGAGGATTTATGAATTTACCTCCCATATTATAAGCAGATGCTGCTTTATTCATATCTGAAACTAGAACATATTTTCTCGTTAAATCTTTAAATTTATTTTGATAATCTTTTTTATCTAATTCTTTAAAAAGATTAAGTGCTGAAAAATATTCACCATTAATATCTACGTTATTTTCTTTCCAAATCCATCCTCTTTTATTACTTGGCGCCTTTAAATCTCCGCCAATTATTTTTTCATTAGTTTCTGGATTTATTACATAAAATATCGCCATCCATTCAGTTGCTCTTGATTTATTGAATGTATGAAATTTAGCATCATATTTATTGGGGGCATCAGGTTCTTTTTTATATATTAGATCACCAATACTACTTATAGCTAATTGTTCTTCATTTTTTAATATATCTTTAAAATTATCATTTATATATTTCACATCATCATTTAATGTTGTTTCAGATTTAAAATGAGGCGAATCATAATAAAAATTTTTACTTCCATAAACAGATCGCATCGCTAACATCCAACAACCTCCAAAATAATTTGTATCCATAATACAATATATATATGATGAACCAACATCTGGAATACTTATCCAATAATATCCATCTTTATATACTGGTCTTTTTTCTATTCCTTGTTTAATATCAGCATATTGTGTTAAAACTAGGGCATGATTTATATCTTTTAATGGTGTCTGTGATGTTTTTCCATCAAATAATGGGTCAGGTTTTTCAATTTCATATTTTGATAATCCGGGTGTCGGCGGGTTATCAACAGTTGGTGCTACAATTTCACCAACATCTCCATCTGTAAAAGCATTGGCATCAAATTTTTCAAAATTACTATTATTTAGATATATAAAAAAATATATTAGACATATTAATATAATAATAAACAAAACATTTAAAATAATTGACTTTATTTTCATTTTACTTATTATATATAAATTTTTATTTAAAAGTTTAATATAATATTTATTTATAAATTATGAATATCAAAAAAAGAGATGAAACATTAGTTATTTTTGATATTAATAAAATCAAAAACGCTCTATTAAAAGCATTTGAAAATACTAATGTAGAAAATCCATCTATTGATGATATTATTTCACATATTAATAATGAATTAATTAATAAAAATAAAAACATCTATGATATTGAAGAAATTCAAGATGTAGTTGAGAAAACTCTTATGATTTTTAAATATTATGATACTGCCAAGCATTATATTAATTATAGAAATGAACATAATAAAAATAGAAATAATACTTCATATCTTTCTAAAATTCCCAATAATATTAAAACAAATTGGGGAATGCTTGGTTATGTTACTTATAAAAGAACATATGCTAGACGTTTAAATGAAAATGATGATAATGATGAAACTACCGAAGAATTTCATGATACTATTATCAGAGTATTAGGTGGTTGTCAAAAACAATTGAAAATTAATTTTACAAATAATGAATTGGAAAGAGCATATAAATATATGATGGAATTAAAATTTTCAGTTGCCGGAAGATTTCTTTGGCAACTTGGGACAGAAACTATTGATAAATTAGGTTTAATGAGCTTACAGAATTGTGCTTTTATTAATATTGATGAACCTATTAAACCTTTCACATGGATTTTTGATGTTTTAATGTTAGGAACTGGTGTTGGTTTTAATATTCAACAGGAAAATATTAATAAACTTCCTCCTGTTTTAGATGTTGATATTGTTATTAGTCGTAAAGATACAAAAGATGCCGATTTTATTGTTCCAGATAGTCGTGAAGGGTGGGTTTCACTTCTTGAAAAAATGTTAGAAGCATATTTTTATAAAGGTGTATCATTTAATTATTCGACTATTCTTATTAGAAGTGCTGGAACTAAAATTAAAGGTTTTGGTGGTGTTGCTTCGGGTCCAGAAGATTTAGTTAAAGGTTTAAATCTTATTCAAAATATTCTTAATAATAAAAAGGGGCAAAAATTAACTAGTGTCGATTGTCTTGATATTGTTAATATTATTGCTTCTGTTGTAGTTGCTGGAAATGTTAGAAGATGTTTGCCAAAGGGAGCAAAAGTACATACAAAAGAAGGACTTATTAATATTGAAGATATTATTATTGGAGATGATGTATTAACATCGAAAGGATATACAAAAGTTATTAATAAATTTATTCAAGGAAAACAGGATGTTTATGTGATTACAACAAATAAAGGGGAATTTAGAGGTACATTAAATCATAAAATGTTAATTTATGATGAAAATAATGATACATATATTTGGAAAACTATTGGAGAACTTAAAACAGGTGATAAATTAATTAATACAAAAACAAAAATTGATGGTAATTCTAAAATTGAATTACCTTCATTTATATTTTCAAATAGATTAAATAGAATTAATACACCTAAATTTACAAGTGAAATTGCTTGGTTATTTGGATATATTAGTGGAAATTTTTATATTAATGAAAAGGATACAATTCATTTGAAAATTAAATCACATGAACTTTTAAAAAAAGTTATTAAAATTCTTGATAGTTTTGGAACTTCACTACGTATTATCACAGATATTGATATTAATAATAATAATTATCAAATTAAAATTATTTCTAAAAATTTTTATGATTATATTAATAAATATTTTATCAACATTATTCCATATTTTATTAATGAAACTACATTTAATAATCGTATGAGTTTTATTGCCGGTATTTTTGAAAGTAATATGTGTTCTATGACAGAAAATTCTATTAAAATTGAAAAAATCAATTCTGACACTTATAAAAGAGATTTAAGTATTCTTTTATATTCATGTGGTATTGAAAATAATACAGAACATAAAAAATCAATTATTATCGATGATTTTACAAATTTAGATTATATGAATACTATTAAATTTTTTACTAAAACCTTTCCTTCTAATTTTAAAACTTTCACCTGTTATAAACTTAATTCAATGAATGTTGGTATTGCTGATATTCAAGATATTAAATTATATGATTTTGTTGATACATATGATATTGAGGTAGAAAATATTCATGAATTCTTTTGTGATGGATTTTTAACTCATAATTCTGCTCTTATTTGTATGGGTGATTGTGATGATACTGAATATTTAAATGCTAAAAGATGGGATAGAGGTAATATTCCTAATTGGCGTTGTATGAGTAATAATTCTGTTGTATGTAATGATATTAGTAATCTTCCTCTTGAATTTTGGGAAGGTTATAATGGTAATGGCGAACCTTATGGATTAGTTAATATTGGTTTATCAAGAAAAATTGGTAGAGTTAAAGATGGATTAGAAAAATATAATGATCCGACGGTTGATGGTTTTAATCCTTGTTTTACAGGTGAAACTTTAATAGCAGTTGCTGATGGTAGAGGTGCTGTTTCAATTAAAGAATTAGCTGAAAAAGGCGAAGATATTCCGGTATATTCGGTAAATAAAGAAGGAATTGTTGAGATTAAAATGGGAAGACATCCTAGAATTACAGGTATTAATCAAAAAATTGTTAAAATTATTCTTGATGATGATACATATATTAAGACAACTCATAATCATAAATTTCGTTTAAATGATGGAACTATGATAGAAGCGAAGGATTTAAAACCAAGAATGAGTTTAACAAGATTACAAAAATCACATAATGGGGATATTAATAATATTTCAGTTTATACAAATACAACAAATTTTCAAAAAGATATATATAATGAAAATGAACTTATTAAAAATTTTAAATTAAATAAATTAAATACATATTTTAATAATGGTATTTTAAGTGTTAATAAATGTTGTGAAAATTGTAAAAAAGAATTTATTACTCCTTATATTAAAAGAGAGGTTGGTTATTGTTCTATTTTTTGTTCTAATACTTCAAAAACAGCAATTCAAAAAAGAACACATAGAAAAAATATTATTTATGAGAAAAAACAAAAAGAAATTCGTCATAATCAAATTATGATTTATAAAGATTTACAAGAAATTCTTTATAGAGACCCATATAAATTTGAATGGGAAAATGAATGTAAAAAACGTGGTATTCCATATAGATTAAGAACACCACATGAAAAGAATGTTAATCAATATGTTCTTCATTCATATAAAGAATTGAAATCAATTGCTATTGATTATAATCATCGTGTAAAATCAATTGAATTTATTGAAAATATGGAAGATGTATATAATATTACTGTTGATGATAATCATACTATTGGAATATTTACTAATTTTAAAAATTTTGAAGGTTCAGGTATTTTCACAGGAAATTGTGGAGAAATTACACTTTCAAATGCTGAAACTTGTTGCTTATCTGAAATATTCTTACCAAATATTATTGATTATGAACAATTAAAAGATGTTGCTACATTTGCTTATAGAATTTGTAAGCATTCATTATTATTAAAATGTCATCAAAAGAATACTGAAAATATAGTTCATAATAATTCAAGAATTGGCATTGGTATTACTGGATATTTACAATCAACACAAGAACAAAAGAATTGGTTAAGTGCCTTATATGATTATCTAAGAGATTATGATATTGAATATTCAAATAAAATTGGAGCATCTAAATCAATTCGTTTAACAACTATTAAACCATCTGGAACATTATCTTTATTAGCGGGAGTAACATCAGGAGCACATCCAGCAATTTATAAATATTTCATTCGTAGAATTAGAATATCTTCATCAAATACTTCATTAATTAATATTGCTCGTAATCATAACTATTTTATTGAATATCAAAGAAATTTTGATGGTACAGATGATAAAAATACGATGATTATTGAATTTCCTTGTTGTTATCCGGATGGAACTGTATTGGCAAAAGATATGACGGCAATTCAACAATTAGAAACTATTAAAGAACTTCAAACGAATTGGAGTGATAATGCTGTTTCTGTTACTATTTATTATAGATTAGAAGAATTGGATGAAATTAAAAAATGGTTAAATGAAAATTATAATGATAATATTAAAAGTTGTAGTTTTCTATTACATAACGAACATGGGTTTAAACAAGCACCTTATGAAGAAATTTCAAAAGAAAAATATGAAGAATTAATTAAAAAGGTTATTCCTATTACAAGTGGAAAAATTAATAATATGAAAGATAATGAATTATCGAGTGATTGTGTAGGTGGTTCTTGTCCCATTCGATAATAAATAAAAAAATAATTAAATTGGTGTTAATATTGAACTTTTCTTATATATACATTCTCCTCCATTCTTTTTATAACTTTCATATCTAGCAATTGTGAAAAGATAATCACTCAATCTATTTAAAAAAATTAAACAATTATCATCTATATGTGTATAATTATTCTTTACTTCTACCATTTTTCTTTCACATCTTCTCGCAATTGCTCTTGATAAATGGATATTATTTGATGGTAAAATAAAATTACTTAATTTAGGTAATTCATCCATTAAAATATCAATTTCCTTTTCTAATATTTTTGTAAATTCTAAATTAATATCAAAATTAAATTTTTTCTTTGGATTAGCAATTATTGTTCCTAAATCAAATAACCATATTTGAATATCCTTTAATATTCTATCACTTTCAATTATTCCTATAAAACTATTTAATTCATCTATATCACCAATTAAATCAATTAAATCACTCGATTTTGATACTCTACTACAATCATATAAAGATGTTTCACCTTTATCACCTGTTTTCGTATATATCTTCATTAATTATATATTTATCATTTACATCTTTATATATAATCTAAACACTAATAAAAAAATTATTAAGTAATAGAGCAGATAATGCTCCTATTATTTGTGCTATTATATATAAAATAGTCATATCGCCTGGTAATTTACCTTTCATAAACATCATAACAGATACTGCTGGATTAAAATGACCTCCTGAAACAGAACCACCAAGATATATAGCTGCCAATAAACCAACTGCTATTGCTATTACTCCAATAGTTGAATCATTTACCACATTTAATATAATTGAAAGGAAAAAAAGAGTTCCTAAAAATTCCGCAACTAATGCCTGTGCTGTCATATATTCTATATTATAGTTTAGAAATTAATTCTTTCATAATTTTATCATAATCTTCATTATAATACCATCTTTGACTTTCTTCATTTTTTTCAATTAATTTATATAAATCATAATACATAATCCATTTTCGTTTAAGAGTATCTTTTAAATCACTTACTAAATAACAATCTCCACTATATGTTACAGTTTCATATTTAACTAATGTTAGAGCTTTAAAATCGTCTCTATCATATTTAACCATAAAATAAGAAGTCATTTAATATAAATATTTATATATTATATAAAATCATTTTTTTATTATTTTTCATTATTTTCATTAAGAAATTTAGGATAATTGGGAAATTTATTAATACATCTTAAATATAATGTTAATTCATCCTCTTTCATCGTCTTTTTATCTTTATTTTCTTTATAATGATTTAAACAATTTTTATATTCCATACAATCTATATTTTTATTAATATTATCATTACATAAACACCATAAATAAGTCAAATCTTTTTTATTATTATTCATAAAATCTTTTGATGTTGGTACAGGCATAGAAGTATATAATTTACATATATCCTTATCTTTATTTTTTTCATCATTATCTTCCTTTATTTCTTTAAATAATTTTTCAATTAAAATTAATTTATTTAATATAATATCTAATTGTTCTTGATTAAGTTTTACAGTTGAATTTTCTGGTATCTTTTGTTCTTTTAATTCTTTTAATTTACTAATTTCTAATTGTATTTCTGCTTCTTTCTTTTTTAATTCTGCTTCTTTCTCTTCAATTGTTGATATTCCTTTTACTAATGTTGAAGCGATTGTGGTATGAACTTCTTTATTTTTATTTAAATTAGATATTTCTTCTTCTAATTTTAATTTTACTTCTTCTTTCTTTTTTGTTTCTTCATTAATACTATTTAATTGAGTTCCTTTTGAATTTATTTGAGAGGTTAAATTATCATTCTTTTTCGTATAATCATTATTTATTTTTTCTAAAACTTTTAATTTATCAACTTGTTCTGCCATTTTAACAACTGGGGCAATTTCTGTTGTAGGATTTTCGAATGTTTCATTTATATTATAAGGTATTACAGTAAAATTATTATAAATTATAAATAAAATTATTATTAATGGAATTGATATTAATATTATTATAGGAACTAATATTGATATTATATCAAAAAATAACATATCTAATTAATTTATAGACAAAAAATTAAAATATCAGCATTTTTTCCAAAGTATTTATAAAATTATTAATTATATTTTTATTATACTCACCATTTCCAAAATATTTCTCATATATTATTGATTCATGATCTAATTTTATATTTTCAATTGTTTTCTCATCATATGAATTTAACCATTCTAAATTAAATTCATTATATGCTTTATCCAAATTACTTGAATTCTTAAACCGTTTAATATAATATTCAATCATATTTATATTTATAAGAAATATTATTAATCATTTTTTATAAAATTTCTTAATTATTTATTTAAATTTATTATAAATGATAAAAATAAATTTTTTTAATTATTTATTTGTTAATAGATGATAAATATTAATTTATTAATTACATTTTAAATTTCTTAATTATTTATTTTAATTATAGATAATAAAAATAAATTTATTTATTAATTATAAACGACAAATAATTAAAAAAGAAATCTTTATATATATTTTGTTTATTAATTATTTAAATTTATTATAAATGATAAAAATATATTTGTTAATTATTAATTATAGATGATAAAATAAATTTATTAATTATTTATTTGTTAATAGATGATAAATATTAATTATTTATTTTCAAAATTCTCAATTATTTATTTTTAAATTTCTCAATTAATTACATTTTAAATTTCTTAATTATTTAATTTGATTATAGATAATAAAAATAAATTTATTAATTAATTGTTTATAATTAATTAATAATTATTTTTAAATTTATCAATTAATTATATTTAAATTTCTTAATTATTTACGAAATCCTTATATATATTTAATTATATATGATGTGAATAAATTATATTAATTATTATAAATGATAAATAATAATTTTTAAATTTATTAATTAATTATATTTAATTTTATTATAAATGATAAAATAAATTTATTTATTAATTATAAACGATTAATAAATAATTATTTTTTAAAAATTCTTAATTATTTATTTTAATTATAGATGATAAAAATAAATTTCTTTATAAACGATAAATAATTAAAAAAGAAATCCTTATATATTTTTTAAATTTATTAATTAATTATTATAAACATTATAAATAATAAAAATAAATTAATTAAAAAAAGAAATCTTTTTTATATATTTAATTAATTATTTTAAATATTCTTAATTAATTATTTAATTATAGATGATGATAAATTCTCAATTATTTATTTTTAAATTTATTAATTATATTTAAAATTCTCAATTAATTATATTTAAATTTCTCAATTATTTATATTTAAATTTCTTAATTAATTATATTTAAATTTCTTAATTAATTATATTTAAAATTCTCAATTAATTATATTTAAATTTCTTAATTAATTATATTTAAAATTCTTAAATATTTAATATATTAATTATTTATAAACAATAAAATAGACAAAAATTTAATTTTGCCTATTTATTTATTTTTCTAAGAATTTGCCAGCAAAGTTTCCAAGGAATTTATGAAATCTTCAATTATCATTTCCGAGTATTGAGAATATCCAACTATAAACTCCCTTTCAACGCTTTCATATTCTATTTTAACATCTTCCACCAAATTTTGATTAAATGAATTTAACCATCTATAATCAAATTTCGCATATACACCATACACATCGTCAGAATTCTTGAAATTCTTGATAAAGTTGTTGATTTCGTTAAAAGCTTCTTCTGTCATTGTTTCCACAATTATTTTAAAATAATAATTAATTCATTATTTATTAATATTCTATAAAAATAATACAAATTATAAATGTATTAAAATATATAATTTATATTATAAAAATGAATTAAAAATTTTATTATATTTATTAACAAAATGGGAGCAGGTGAAAGTGTATATGTCCAGAAGCAAGAAGCATTTGTTCGTGAAAATCGTGAAGCATTTAGGAGAGAATTGAAAGGATATTCACAAGCACAAGTCGATGGAAAATTAAGACAATTATATGCTGGAACAGATAGATTTAAGGAAAATGAATGGTCTTATGTTAATCCTACGAATTGGAATAAAGCACGTTCAGCAGTTATTGTTAGTCATCCAAAAAATGTCTATATTTATAGATAATTTTTATTATTTTAATAATAATCGTGAAGCTTTTTCATTATTAATTTTAATTCGACGATTTTCATTTTCAATTCTTTCAAGTCTTGCTCTTTCTTCTTCTTCTTCTCTTATTTTTTTATTTTCTATATAATTAAGTTCTTTTTCAGTTAAACCTTTTTTAAGCTTTTTATCTCTATATTTTTGATATTCTTCAATACTATTAAAATCTTTCTTTGTTTTTATTTCATCATTATTTATTAATCTCGTAGTTGAATATGCCTTTTTATAATCCGTATATATAAGATTTCGTCCATCTCTTTCAACTGGACTACTATAATCATCAGGTCTTTTACCACCTATTTCACTATAATTCATTTTTTTAGCAAGAACCATAGGTTCCGGATCTTTATATTTAATTATTTCATTTAATGGTTTTTGTGTATGTGTATGTTTTTCAAAAATCTTATTAAAATTAGTATTATCAAATTTTTTATTATCTATTAATTTCTCTTGTTTAAAATCTTCTCGAACTTTACTACTCTTTTCCATAATATCACCATAACCATAATCTAATTCTTCATTTTCCATTCTACACATATTAAATGTTCTATTAAATCTATCATGAAAATTCTCATCAATAGGAGGTGGTTTTTTTTCATCTTTTTCATTTGAATAATATTCTTCAACTTGTTTTTTTAAATCAATAAAAGTTTTATCTTGTTGTTTAGCTTTAAAATCATAAGCAAGTTTTTTAAAACATTCTGTAACAAAATTAAAAACAATTTCATTTCCACCTTTTTTATCAGGATGAGTTAAAAAAGCTGTATATTTATAAGCATCTTTTAATTCATCCCATGTAAAATTTTTTCTAACTTCAAGAACTTCATATGGATCTAATAATTCATAATTAATTTTTTTAAAATCAAATTTATTATCATTCTTTATAACTTCATAATATTGATGATATGTATATTGACGAGAACCATTATTTCCCATAATTTCTTTAATATTTTTATATAAAAATATATTATTTATATAAATAATATAAAATGACACATAAATTATATGATATTCTCGAAATATCAAATAATGCTTCTCAGGATGATATTAAAAAAGCATATAAAAAATTAGCTATTAAATATCATCCTGATAAAAATCCTAATAATCCATCAGCAGATGCCAAATTTAAAGAAATTTCAAATGCTTATTCTATTTTAAGTGATGAAGAAAAAAAGAATAGATATGACCATCTAGGAGATGAAAATTTTAATAATGAAGGAAATAGTGGAGATAATGATGTAGATATTAATGATTTATTTGCTAATATTTTCGGAAATAGAGGAGATCATTTTGGCGATTCATTTTTTGGATTTAGAAATAATAGACAATCAAATAATAAATGTAATAATACACATAAAACAATTTATGTAACATTAGATGAAGTTTATTTCGGAATTAATAAAAATCTAACTTTTAAAATTCAACATTATTGTAAAAAATGTATGAAAAATTGTAAAACTTGTAATGGTAATGGTATAGTTCAACAAATGATACAAATGGGACCTTTCACACAAGTTATATCTCAACCTTGTAATTTTTGTCAAGGTTCAGGAGTTATTAATGAACCTAATAAAAAATGTGGAGAATGTAAAGGTGAAGGTAAATATGAAACAGATAATTTATGTAATTTATCTGTTCCAAAAGGTTTTGAAGATGGATTAAAAACAATTTTTAATAAATTGGGAGAACAACCTAAAAAATTAAATCAAGAACCTGGGGATTTAATTTTAGAAATAAGAGTTCAAGACCATAATAATTTTATAAGAAAAGGAAATGATTTAATTTATAAATTAAATATAACTTTAACTGAAAGTATTTTAGGTAAAGATATTATTATTCCATATTTTGATGATACTATTAAAATTAATATTAATCAATTTGGTATTATTAATCCAGAAAAACAATATATTATTAAAAATAGAGGACTTCCTATAATTAATACAGATAAAAAAGGTAATTTATTTCTTGAATTTAAAATAAATTTTCCTAAACTCGAAAAAGATGAAATTACTAATTTAACTAATATTTTAAATAAAGCTTTCAAATATTAACTTTGAAATGATAATTTTTTATCATTATAAGAATTTTTATTAACTTTCATATCATCTAATAAACCACTATAAAAATTAACTAATAAATTATCACCATCTAATAATAAATTATCATTTTCTAATACACCCAAATTATCATTAAATATATTTCTAGAATAATTATCATCACAATAACAATATTTATCTTGTACTATTGTTTTTTGATCTACAGAATCATATACAGGTATTTTTTTAATAATATTTAATTCATTTCCAGCAGGACATACACAATCTATTTTATAATTATGTTTAGGAGTATTATCATAATTAATATTTATTATAGAAGAATTTGATATTTTATCAAATAAACGAATATTATATTGACTATCACTATTATCTAATGTTATTTTACATCTCGCAGTTTTTAATATATTTCTTTTAATTGTATCCCAATAAAAAATAATTACTAATAATAATACTATTAATATAAATGATAGATGAAGTAATATTTCAAATATTGTTTGTCTTTTCATCATAACCATATAAATATCATCAAATAAATATTTAATATTTATCATATTTCTATATTATACGAATATATTTACCAATAGAATTTGCCTTACATTTAATTAATTCTTTATAATTAGCATATTCTGTATATTTTTTATCAACTTCTGACATTCCAGCATCTATCATTTTTTTATTATTTAAATAACAAATATTTACATCTTTATTAATTTGTCTATGTATTGGATTTTCTTCTTTATTAATTTTTGATGGTTTTTCTTTATTCGATTTTTCTTTTTCTTCTTCATCATCACCAAAATCAAATTCTATATCAGTATCTTTTAAAATCATTTTCAAAATATTTTTAATATTATCTCTCGAAAAATTCATAAATGATAAATTAATTTTTATAAATCTATTAAAAGATGTTGATAATTTTAATGCGTCTAATATCGAATCAAATAATTTAAATACTCCATATTCTATTAAACTCGGTAATGGCGGAATTTTAAGTAATAATTCTTTTAATGGTATAAAAAATGTTGGAAATCCTGTATCTGGTATAATATTTAATATTATTAAATATATTATATAAAATATTATATAAAATATTATAAATAATATTAATATTGGATTTCCATAATTTAATGTTGTTCTTATATCACTATCTATATTTTTTCTAAATGCTGGTGGAACATATATAGGTTCTGATGATATAAAAGGTATCCTAATTAATGTATCAAAAATAATAACTGAAAAAAAAACAAAATTTAAAATAATTAATACAATTGAAATTATAATAGTGATATTTATAAAATCCATATTTATATAATTTAATAATTTATTTTCAAATAATTTTTTAATAAATCAAAATTACATACTGAATTATTTACAAAATTTTTAATCTCTTTTGACATATTATTATTTTCTCCATATTTTGTTAATCCCTTCTTTCTAATTACACACATCATATATTCTTTCTTAATTTTTCTAATTGCTTCACTATCAACACTATTTTTTTCTATTATTTCTTTGGATGTTTCTTCATTTTCATCATCTATTGTCGGTGATCTATATAAATCATCTTGAATACCCTTCGATATCTTTCTATTTTTAGGTTTATTTAATAATATCACATCTGATATCATCGCTTTTAAATTATCAAAGAAAAATCCATAAATATCAAAATAACTAGCAATTAAATGTTTTGTTAAATCTTCACTAAATAAACCAAATATTACTCTTCTCATTAATGGTAATATTCCTCTATCTGTTAATTTTTGAAATGGTATTAATAATAATGTTTTTAATGGTATAGGTAATATAAATGGTATTATTGGAATTGGAACGATAATTATATATGGAACAAAATATATAACAACTAACCAAAAAGAAAATATATGTAATAATATAAAAAAAATTATAAATAATATATAGGTTAATGTATATTGAATACCTGGAAAAATATAATAATGTAATCCCCCTTCAATCGGTGTATATGAAAAAAATAAATGTGGTTCAGGTGTTATAAATAATATACCATATAAAGTACAAAATAAATAATATAAAGCAATCATAAACCATACATTAAATAAAAATAGACAAATAAATATAACTTTATCTAAACCATCTAAACTATTAAAATATTTTGAAACAAAAAATGTATAATATATAAATATTAATATAAATATTCCTAAATAAATCAAAATCATTTTCTATTTTTTAATAATTATATTATATTTTTCATTAAATTTATTTATAAAATCAATTGGAATTTCACGCAAATCTACTAATTTTTTATTTAATAAATATTTACTCATTAAATTATTATCTATCAAATATTTATTTCTATCTTCAACTGTCATCATAGCAAGTTTTAATGCTTGTTCGCTTCTCATACTCGTATGAATTTTAGAAATATTATCACTTTTATCTCCAAATATTATCTTATATTCTAATTCATATATTGGATTATGTTTAATTCTTAATGATAAATCTTTAAATTGCATGTTAATTATTGAAACTCTATCATTATACATCTGTAAATAATCATTATCATTTGTAATTATAATAATATTACTATCTTTAATTTCTTCTTTTATTTTTTCTTGAAGAATATAAGCAATGTCATCTGCTTCTAAATTATCCAATTCACAATAATTATATGAATTATTTAATATATAATTTTTGAATAATATAAATATTTGACTATCAAAATTTGATTTTTTCCCTCTACTCTCTTTATATTCTTTATATAAATCATTTCTCCATATTTCATTTCTATTACAATCATTACATAAAATAATATTACTTTTTATTGTCTTGAATTTTTTTATCAATTTATTAATATCATTCTCAAAATGACGGAAAAATGCTAAAATAAAATCATCATTCTTTGTTAAATTATTATAATCTAATTCATCTTCTTCTATCTGTTTTTTAAACCAACTTAATGACGCAAAATAACGATTAAATATATAATAACTCTGGTCTATTAAAATAATAGGTTTAGTATTATTAATGTAAATTGACATAATTTTATTAATATTATTAATTTTCTAAATCATTTTTTAATTTAAAAATGATTTTAAATTATTAATCAATAGATATTATGAACGTTAAACAATTAGAAGCATTAGAAAATGTCAAAAATAATAGAAATATTTTTCTTACCGGTTCCGCCGGTACTGGTAAATCTTTCACTATTAAAGAAATCGTTAAATATTTAGATAATAATAATATTAATTATGGTTTAACCGCTTTAACTGGTTGTGCCGCCGTTTTAATTAATGGACAAACTATTCACTCATTTTTAGGATTAGGTATTTCCCGTGATTTAAATTCTATTATTAAAAATCTCGAAAAATTTAAAAAACAATTAAATATTATTAAAAATCTTCAAACATTAATTATTGACGAAATCTCTATGATGGATAATGAATTATTCGAATTAATTAATAATCTTCTTAAATATATTAAGAAAAATGATATGATTTTCGGCGGTATTCAATTAATATTAGTTGGTGATTTTCATCAATTACCTCCTATTATAAATGATTATTGTTTCACATCTCCTATCTGGAATGAATTAAAATTATCCTCAATAATATTAACTGAAATTATTCGTCAAAAAGATGATGATAATTTAAAAATAATTTTAGAAGAAATTAGAAATGAAAAATTATCCGATAATTCAATTGATATTCTTAAAAGTCTCGTTATCACTGACATAAAATATAATGAAAATGAAATAAAACCAACAAGATTATATCCTATAAATACTAATGTTGATAAAATTAATGCTTATGAATATAAAAAATTATTAAAAAAAAATTCTAATAATGAAGTTTTATATAAAGCACGAACAAATGCCAAAGAATATTTAAAAGATTTAGATAAATATGATATTCGTTTAACTTTAAATACTCAAATTATGGTTATTCGTAATATTTCACTTGAAAATAAATTAGTTAATGGAACTCGTGGAATTGTCGTAGAATTAAAAGAAACAAGTGTTATTATTAAAGATGTTGATGGTAATTTACATGAAATAACATATCATAGTGATATTAATATAAATGGAAAAAAAAATGTTGGAATTGCCTTTATGCCTTTAAAATTAGCATATGCTATTTCTATTCATAAATCACAAGGAGCATCTATTGATAATCTTGAAATTGATTTAGGAGATGATATATTTATTTCGGGACAATTATATACGGCTTTATCTCGTTCAACAAATATTAAAAATTTAAAACTTATAAATTTTTCTCAAAATTCATTAATTAAAAATAAAAAAATAAAAAACTTTTATAAAAATTTATAAAAAAATATATATATATAATAGAAATATCAAATAATATGAATAACGCATATAAAGATCTATTTCAGACTTTTGTCTCTGGCGGTGGATTAGAAAAAAATAATAATAAATTCGATAATGAACCTGAACTCGATGATAATTTCGATGATAATTTTGATGATGGTTTTAATGGCGGTGCTCGTGGTCGAAAACCAAAAACTGACGCTGATAAAGGCAAAACCCCACGTAAAGCTCTTGGAAAAAAAGCACCCAAAGCGAAAAAAGAAGTTGATGACGTCAAAATTGTTGAAGTTGATGTTTTCACCGTAATTGAATCAAGTCTAGGTGTTACCGGTGGTCACTATAAATCACGCACTCCTCGCAGTGCGGCAATAAAAGCTGCTGGACGTATTTTTAAAACTCGTCCTTCTGCTAAAAAATTAACTTTAACTATACAAAAGATTACTCCTCATTCTAATAAACGTGTATATGCCTATGAAGCATCTATTGAATATATTGATGATGTTATCACTCGTAATGGTGTAGAAATTAATATCAAACGTAAAGTTACTGTTAAGAAAATCGATGTTGATGAGAATATTCGCAACCAACAAAAAGAAGATCTTAAAGCTGAACGCAAAGCTTTACGTGATAAAGAAAAGGCGAAAGCCTTAAAAGCTGAACGTGCCGAAATGAGAGCACGAGGCGAAAAACCAGTAAAGAAACAAAATGCTTTAAAGAAGGCCAAGAAACAAGAGAAAGACCTTTTAGATAAAGCGGAAGAACTTTTAACCAAGTATTCTAAATCTATTGCTGATGAAAAAAAGAAACCTAAAACCGCTAAGAAACCTAAGGCGGAAAAGAAACCTAAGGCGGAAAAGAAACCGAAAGCTGAAAAGAAACCAAAAGCGGAAAAGAAACCGAAAGCGGAAAAGAAACCTAAAGCAGAAAAGAAACCTAAAGCGGAAAAGAAACCGAAAGCGACTGGCAAGGCGAAGAAAAATATGTTTTGGGGAGGTACTTGTTCAACAAATACCTGTTATTAAAAAATAAATAATATAAGAAAATACAATTATTTTTATTTAAGAGTTTATCTAATTAATTATGAACCTTAAATATTATTGGATTAATATTGAAAAATCTGTAAATAGAAAAGATTTTATGGAAAATCAATTTAAAAATCTTGAATATGATAATATTAGAATTAATGCGATTACACCAGATGATTTTCCGAATTGTCTAGAAGATGAACCTCCATATTATTGCGGTAATAATTGTTGTCTATTAAATAATTGTAATGATTGTAAATTTGAATATGCTTGTATTTGTTCTCATTTAAAAGCAATTTATGAAGGTTATAAAAATGGCGATGATTATTTTATAGTATGCGAAGATGATATTTATATACCATTTAAAATAGATTTTGAAAATTTAATTAAAGATCTCCCGACAGATTTTGATATATTTCAAATGATGGTATTAGATGAAGGAGCAAATGATTATCTTTATAATTATTTTGATGAAACTAAAAATATTTATATAAAATATAATCCTCTTAAATTATTCTTTTCAACTGGTATGTATATAATATCTCATAATGGAGCATTTAAATTAATTCAAAAAATGATAAATAAAACTTCTTTTAAATTTGATTTTAGAGATATTACAACATTTAAACAAGCAGATTATTTATTATATTTACATGTTAATACATATACTTCAACATTTCCTTTATGTATTCCTAATATTAATCTTATTAGCGAAATCCATCCACAACATTTTTATATACATAAAAAAGCAATTTTAAAAATTCTAGATATTATGAATAATGTTAATAAATATCCTTATATTACTAATATAATTAAAACTGATAATTTTAAATATGATATTAAATATTATTGGATTAATTTAGATAAATCAACTGAAAGAAGAGAATTTATGGAAAATCAATTTAATAATTATAAAATAGATAATGAAAGAATTTCTGCTAAAACTCCAAATGATTTAAATGAAATTCTTGAAAATAAACCACCATTTTTCTGTGGTTATAAAGAATGTGCTGATAATAAATGTAAAAATTGTTCTATTGAATTTGCTACTATATGTTCTCATTTAGAAGCAATTAAAAAAGGTTTTATGTCGGGTAATAATTATTTTATAGTATGTGAAGATGACGTTATATTTAAATTTAATATTGATTTTAATAAAATTATTTCTAATTTTCCAAAAGATTTTGAAATAATTCAAATGATGGTTATTAGTAAAGGTCATCTCGAATATTTTTATAATTCTTGTTTTCTTAAAAATACATTATTTGTTAATTATACACCTATTACCCCTTCTGCTGCTTTTTATTTAATTTCACATAAAGGTGCTGAAAAAATATTAGAAAAATTTATTAATAAAAATACTAATAAATGGGATTTTACTAATTTTGATAGTATTAAAGTTGCCGATGTTCTCATATATCAATCAATTAATACATGTGTTTCAACATTTCCCTTATGTTCTTTTAATATTAATTTCAAATCTCAAATTCACGATTCTCATTTTCAGTGTCATTATGACGCATATGAAACTATTAATGAAATTCATAAAAATTATAAATTAAATCCTTTAATTATCGATCTTCTATCCTAATGAAGATTTATCAAAATTTTTTAAATCAAATTTATCATTAAAAAAATATATCGCTATTAATTTCTTTCTATGAATTCTTAATTTATCACATATATTTAATAAATGTATTTCATCATCCTTATATCTTAACCATTCATTAAATAATTTATTATATAATTCTACACTCTCATTTATTAATGGGTATTTATTACATCTATTTGTTGCTAACATCTGTGCCTCTTCCGCTAATCCTATTATATGAAGAAAATGTTTCGTTATACAATCCCTACATCTCTTATTTTTATTTGTTATATGTTCTTCTAATAATATTGATTGTTTTACTATTTGTTGAAAATTATATGCCGGATTACTTACAGGGTCTAATGCTCCACATGAAATCATATCACATGTTCCAGAATATTTCTTGTTTGATGGTTTTTTATTATCATTTACAAAAAATAAAATCACTAATAAACTTAATAAAATTGTAAGCATTATTATCAAATTTAAAAAATTATTCATTTTTCTAATATTAATATGTATTATTTTAATTGTAAGTTTTAAAAAATATGATTTATCCCTATTTATAAATTATCACATCTAATTACCTGATGACATCTTCAAACAAAGTCTGTAATTTCTCTTGCTCGTGTATTCGTGATGACTGTTCTTTCAAGCATCGTATCGATGATATTGAACTTCGCAAGGAGTTTAAGAAAATCGTTGATGCCAAATATGATAAGAATATTCATAATGAAACCGATCCTGAGGGAATTCGTCATACTCCATGCCTTCATGGTTTCATTTGCGGTAAAGAAGATTGTGGTTATAAGCATCGTTGTTCGTTCGCTGGAAGAAAGTTGATTATCGCCGAATGGAATAAGACACATCCTCGTGAGAGAAAGGAATTGTCGGCGGAAGGAATGAAAAAACTTGAAGAACTGGCATCTAGTGAAGGTTTGACTGTTAAACAGATGCTTAATTCTTATATCCACCAAAAAGAATAATTTTTTTATTTAAATATTTTAAATGATATATATTTAATGTCTAATGAGTTTGATATTGTTTATGAAGCAGTTAAAAATGATGGTTTAAATCTTAAAAATGCTCCTTATGAATTAACAGATAATTTTGATATTGTTTATGAAGCAGTTAAAAATGATGGTTTAGCAATTGAATATGCTTCTTTAAGATTAAAAAATAATATTGATATTATCAAAAGAGCATTAACTATAAATGAATTTTTTGATATTTCTAATATTAATGAATTATTAAAAGCATCAAAAATAGATATAACATTTCTCAATAATATATCTACGAATTTAAGAAATAATATTGATTTTTTTAAAGAAATTATTAAAATTAATCCTTTATCAATAGAATACGCATCTAATGAAATTAAAAATAATTTTGATATTATTTTAGAAATCGTTAAAATTAATGGTTTATCTTTAAAACATGCTTCATCACAATTACAAAATAATTATTTAATATGTATAGAAGCAGTTAAAAATAATTATAATAGTTGTTTATTCATTTCTTCATATTTTAAAAATAATATAGATTTTGCTATTGAAGCAATTAATATAAATAGTTTTTCATTAGAATTCTTCTCTGATGATATTAAAAATAATTTTGATATTGTTAAAAAAGCAGTTTCTAAAAATGGTTTATCTTTAAAATTTGCCTCTAATCAACTTAAAAATAATATTGAAATTATTGATATCGCAATTAATAATTATCCTTATTCATATATTTTCGCTTCAAAAGAACTTAAAAAAAATTTTGATTTAGCTTTAAAAATTGTTAAATTAAAAGGTTATATGCTTAAATATTTATCTATTGATATGAAAAATAATTTTAATATTGTTATGGAAGCTGTTAAAAATAATAATAATTCATTTATTCTTTATTATGCTTCCGAAGAATTAAAAAATAATTATTGGATTGTTATGGAAGCTGTTAAAAAAAATGGTTATCGATTAAAATTTGCTTCTAAAAAATTACAAAAAAATCGTAATATTTGTTTAGAAGCAATTAAAAATAATCCTGATGCTTATCAATTTATAGATAATTCTTTCAAAAATGAAAAAATATTTACTCCCTCAAAGCACTACGCACTTTCATAATCGCCTTTCCAAGACGATTTTTACCCTTCCAATCTTTCTCTGGTGTTTTTAATGTATCGCTGATATTTAATCCATTTCCCCAAATACTATCATATGGAGAACATTCGACAATAATTTTATCACCAGTATCCAATAATAACTTCTTCAAATTTTCATTTTGCGAAAATTTAGAAAGATTGGCATAAAATACAACAGCATCTGCTACTTCATTCCATTTCTCATCATTGAAATTTTTCACATCACGACCTAATTTCTTTTGTTCCTTTGGTTCATCTGTCGCAAGAATAAGTTTAGCACTTTCATCATCTTCAAATAAAATTGCCTTCTGGTGCATCATTCTTTTCTCACAACAATTATATGTAATTCCGTCCATTACGAAATCAGAAATATACCATTGAGAAGGCCAATTTGATTTAAAATAAACACCATTCTCATTCTCATAGAACTTCTCATCAGTATTCATGTTAAACTTATTTAAACATATATTTATATATTTAAATCATTTTTTTATTCTCTTTTTTTATTTTAATTACAAAAAAATGATATTTATTTTTGAAATTAATATTTATTAAATGAAACAAAATATGCCTATTAATCATAGAATTAAATGGACTGATGATGAATTAAATCAATTATTAAGAGAAACTAATAATAAAATTAATATTAATAAAATTGCGGATAATCATAAAAGAACTGTTGAAGCAATTAAATTTAAATTAATTAGACATTCTATTAAATTAATTGAAGATAATCCTTTAACAATTTCATTAAAGGAAATTCAAAAAATAACAAATTTATCAAAAAATGATTTATTAGATGGATTTAAAAAAATTAAATATAATTATATTATTAATGATAATAATGATTTTAATGATGTCATGAATATTATTCATTATATTAATATTAATGTTATTTTAATATGGATTATTATTATATTTCATCTTGTATTTCATTTTTAAATTCTTCCAATTGTAGTGCTCGAAGGATTTAAATTCGCCCAATAATTTTTATTTGTTATCATTCTAGTTGGTTGAATTATAGCAAAAGCAAAATATATCATTAAAATAGTTATTAATGATACATATAATATAATTATATATATATATAAATGTGGAATTAGTGAATATAATATTAATGATAATAATATAATTATTATTATACATGATATTATAAAAATAATATTAAATAAATAAAATTTATCTTTTTTTATTAATTCAATATTATTAGTTAAATTTATTAATTTTATTTTATTATATTCCTTCTTTTTACTTTTTTCTAAATAAATATTATATAATAATATATTCGCATCATATGAAAATGATTTACTATCAATAGTATAAATATTTATTCTCAAATTATTAAATAAATCATTAATAACATTCGAATACTCATTTATATAATCTATTAAAAAATTAAAAAATTTTAAATTATATTCTTTATTTAATGTTGGACTAAAATTTATTAATGAAGTTTCAATTTTTATATTTTCAAAATTTTCATATAAATTTATATATCTATTTTTTATATAATATAAATATGTTATTATAATTAATAAAAATAATTTTATTATATATATTCCATTTTTAATTACATCTGAAAATATTGAAAATATATTAATAAATATTATTATAATTAATATAATAATTAATATTATAATTATAATAATAGAATAAATTTTTGTTAAATT
>Ga0214923_10001689_pt1 | contig 30866 bp, 43 predicted proteins | sample LL1510_MetaG_FD_177993 | JGI IMG/M metagenome (GOLD analysis project Ga0214923, IMG submission 177993) | Freshwater microbial communities from Lake Lanier, Atlanta, Georgia, United States - LL-1510 | ecosystem: Environmental > Aquatic > Freshwater > Lake | place: USA: Georgia | collected...
TGGTGCGACTCGCGTTCGGCGGAGGACTTCATAGAGGGGAGGGTTTCGAACAAGGCGGAGATCAGCGCGAGGATATACAGCGACATTTCGAAGGTGGGGGACAGGAGCATGATGTGGAATCCATCGCCGGACACCTACGGCGTGGTCGTCAAGGGCTTCGTCACGGCTTTCGGCTCGGACGACTTGAGCTCGGACAACAGGCAGCATGCCCAGGGGGATGGCAAGCCCCTCCAGAAGTATGTCGGCAAGCCTCATTTCCTCGACCCGGCTGGGTCATTCAACCCCGAGGACAAGACGGGCAACGAGGCCCTGATTGACAACTGGCGCGTCGTGGGGTTGGTTGCGCAGAAGCAATCTTCCGGTGCGGTCGTCGAAAAGGCCAAATCGAAGGGGATACCAATCCATTTCGTTTGAGTCCGCTCGGTTCCTTCGTCTAGACCTGCCTTACCCAGCCCGGGTCGCCGTATTCATATCCGTATTCGCTTGGGGGCGATGTGTCGTTTGATCCGTCGTTGTTCCAGTCCGCGTAGATCGTTACGAAGCCTATGGTTCCGAGCGGCGAATCGCCACCGCTCGGAAGGTCTTCCTGGCCCGTCAGTTGTTCCACCAGACGCCAGGTGACGACTTTCAGGCCTGAGACCAGATGCCAGGTGACCGTGACCCCGAGGTCTTTCAGCCTTGTCCCGACTCCCATCGAGTATCCGACATTGCCGACAGGCTGTGAGACTGCGGTCCGCATGAAGACCTGGCCATAGAACTCGTACAGGCTCGCCATGTCCTGGAACACCATCCTGCGTCCTTTGTCTTTGGGTTGGATTCCTTCGGCCTCTATGGCCAAATTCACGTCGTAAACGGGGTAGAGCCACATGGTGTCGGTGTGCGTGATCCACTTGTCTACGTAGGAAACTATGTCGTCGTATGATTCCCCGTCCTTGCGGCTTCCCACGACCTTGAGGTCGCCTACGCAGTTGCTGGTCATCGCCATGTTCACGGTGCGCTGGAGTGAGACCCCGTTCAGGACGGATGTGTCTAGGCTTCCCTCGGATGCGATGTTGCGGATGGCTGGGGTGAGGTTGACCTGGTATGTGGTGGGGTTTGCGTATGTCATATGTTTATCTATTGAACCGGGGGGCGAGTCCTTCTGTTTTGGGTATGGTTTCCGACCGTTTCGGGCACAAAGACCCTCCCCTTCCTTGCGGAGGGGGAGGGTCTCTTTTTCTACATCCTTGCGGTTCAGTCGTTAGAGGTGATGTTGTCGCCGTAGAGGTACCACTCCTCTTCGCCGGTCTTGAGGAGGTGGGCGACGCTCCTCGCGCCGACCGTGTAGGAGCCGAAGTTGTCGGTTCCGAACCAGATGGTGGTGGACACGCCGTCCCTCTCGACCACGACGCTGTTTCCTCCGGTCACGATGGTGATCAGGGTGCCGGTCTCGAAGTCGACATCGTAGTAGTAGGGCACCGTTATGGTGTTGTCCGTGGCGTAGACGTGCTTGCCCGCGTCCTCCAGGGCGAGGGTGTAGTCGTCATCCCCGACGTTGTTCTGGGGGACGAGGAACATCTTCACGGCCAGCTCCGGCGCGAGGTTCTCCTCCTTGACTACGCCGTTGACGATCTTCGGCAGCACCCTGTCGACCGATCCCTTCCCGTATCCTTCGGTTGTCTGCATGATTGAACTCCTTTGCTTTTGGAAGCGCGTCATGCGCTCAATTTATCTATGGCATCAAAAAGAACGGGCCGATGTCTTCTGTGGAAATGTTTTGCTGTATTGCATGGGTTTGCGTCCGATCTTGGCGTACATAACTTAAGAACACCCTGATGAGGCCCTCCCAGGCCGCAAGGCCCGGGGGGGCTTTTTTTGTTTTTGCGGGGCATAGATAGGGCATGAGAAGCTTCTACGAGATGATGCAGATAGTCGAGGCGGAGCAGGACGAGGCTCCCCAGCAGCAGGACCAAGGGTTGGGCGATCAGGAGGGCGGCGGCGCCCCTCCTGAGGCCGAGCAGGCTCCCGACATGGGCGGGCGGCCCGATTCAGGCGAGCCCAAGAACTACATGTTCTTCTCCAACCTGAAGGTCATCAAGGAGAGGGCCGAGGCCATGCTGGACATGGATCCCTCCAAGGTGGACGCCATGCTGGAAGACGGGCACGACTGGGCGGCGGACCACATAGCCACAAGCAAGGACGACGTCGAGGAGGTCTACAACTGGCTGGCCGGCGAGATGGGCGAGGAGCCGCAGGGGCCGAATGTCCCGGCGTCCCAGCCGTCAGAGCCTCCAGTTCAGGGGCCGTAGAGCGACATGGAATTCAGAGAGTGGCTCTACAACGAGGTCGACTGGGATGGCGAATGGTCGGACGTCCAGAAACAATGTCTGGACATTGACCGTCTCGTGGAGTACCTGAACGCGGTCAGGGCCAATTATGGCAAGAAGACCAAGGACAGAGAGAAGTTCCCCGCCTCCATGCCGTTCATTCACGCTAGGTCGGATATGTTTGCGGACGGCGACCTGGACATAGACGACTTCATCAAGAGGATAACGGAAAGGCCGAACAACGTCGTCAACGACAATGACAAAATGCTCAAGAGCGGCATGCCAAATGAGTTCGTCTACAAGACGGGCGTGCCTGCTTACCGCGGGATAGTCTACGACATCGAGGGGGACAAGTTCTACGTCGTAAACACCTGCCCTGGGGCCGGGGAGTGCGTCCTGATATGCTACGCCAGGAAGAACAACTTCATACGGTTCTCCGAATCCTACGACAGCATGACGAGGAGGCTCAACTACATGCTGAACTTCCCGGAGGAGTACGAGAGAATGCTCTACGAGGAGCTCAAGGAGAAGTGCGAATTGCACGGGGCGAGGGTGGGATACGAGCCAAAGGTTCTGTTCCGTTGGAACGACTCTGGCGACTTCTTCTCGAAGAGGTACAGGCTCATGGCCGAGAGGGTCATGCAGAGGCTCGAGGACGAGGGGTACAACATAGACCACGGGGCGTACACGAAAGTGGCGGACGCGGCCAACGACCCGGGCTTGGGCCGGAACCTAGCGTTCTCGGCCGGGGGGCTTCGGAGGGAGGCAGACAAGGTCAAGGATTCGGGCAAGGCGTCGAAGTGGATCCCCAAGAGTCTTTTTGCGGGTCTGGACGTCAAGAAGATCGACGACAAGAGGAAGCTCAAGGGCATAGCGGCCAAGCACTTCGGGCTAGAGGAGTCTGACATACTGACCTACGGCGAGATGATGAGGATCCCCGAGGGCGCGGAGCCGAGGTGGCATGTGATAGTGACGCCCGGCGACGGGGACGACGCTCTGTACAGGGCCGACGTGATCACGATCCTTCTGACCGAGCACTAGACCTAGAGGACGCTTATGGAGGCGAATGTGCGGTGATGAAGACCTTCTTGGAGTGGCTTTTTGAGAGCGATTCAGAGCATGCTTCTGCCCTGCGCGACACGGGTTTCTGGGGCCGGGCTGGGGCCGGCGCCCTGATAGTCGCGTCGGACACGGGTCGCATCCTGATCCCGCACAGGTCTGCTTCAGTGGAGCAGCCCGGCACATGGGGCGTTTGGGGAGGAGCGATCGACGCGGGCGAGGACCCTGCCGCGGCGGCTCGTAGAGAGGTGGAGGAGGAGGCTGGTGCCTCGTCCGTGGCGAGGATGGTACCTCTATACGTGTTCAGAAAGGGAGACTTCAGGTACCACAACTTTTTGGCGGTGGTACCCAGCGAATTCCAACCCAGACTGAACTGGGAGACCCAGGGGTTCAGGTGGGTGGAATTCGGGGACTGGCCGGCGCCCATGCACTTTGGCCTTAAAGCCCTCTTGGACAATGACGGCGAACTGATCAGTCGGGCCATAGACGATATCAGATCGAGTAGTTCTGCACCGCGCTTCCGTACCAGTTGAACCCGTCGCTGACGAAGCAGAAGATGTCCAATCTGTTCGCGGTCGCGGTGGCGGTCGGAGCTACGCCGCCGGGCCACTTGACGCCAGTGAACGAGGCCGAAAAACCGCCCGCCCCCGTGAGGAGGTACAGAGTCATGCCGCGGCCCTGGTGGGCAGAGGCGGCTCCTGGCATGGCGAACGTGCAGTTGCCTGTGAGCGTGCACCTCTGGACTCCGTTGGTGGCTAGGGTCTTGGAGGTGCCGCTGAACCCGTGGAGGAACATGGTCTCCCTGTAAGACCTGCAGGCAAGGTCGTTACTGACCGTGGTGCTGTTGGCCAGAACGGTGAGCCTCGGCGAGCCGGCCACGGAAACACCCACCTCGCCGGCCTGGCTCGAGTATATGCCCGTGTTGGTGGCGTTCCTGATTCTGATCGCAGGGGCGGCGGCGGTTCCGCCGGTGACTAGGACTGCGTTGCCGTTTGCGTCGTACGTGAATGCCATGTGTGATCTCCTTTTTATTTAATGTTCCTTGAGAGGCTCGCTATCATCTATCTAGTTGGGGGGGCAAAGGTTATGGCGTACAATGTTTTGCTTTTTGCCCAAAGCTACACATTGTAGTTCGGATGAAAGACTGTTGTTTTGGAATGAAACAGAACCCTAAAATTACAAGGAAAAGTAGATACATCACGATCTTGACTTGAAGGAGGTGATGTTGTTCTCCTGCGGCAAAGTTTTATTTTCGGCGGCGGGGTCCGCCGGGCTTCGCATAACTGTGCAGCCCGTTTCGAAGTCTTCCGTGGGCGGTTCGGCGACTTTGTCGATCACTGCGGGCACGATGGAAGACTCGATCAGGTATCGGTGGGTCAAGTATCCCGCTGGGGGCGGTGCTCCACAGGTGGTCAAGGAGGAGACGAAATGATACGTTGCGGAATAGACTTTTTTCCCGAAACCAAGAAGTTCCTCAGGCCTTCCGTTTCCGCATTGGCCCTGCCGAATCCGAACCAGGTGATAATAGTGCCCTTGGTCTTTCATGTGGTTGGAAATTCGACGATACAGAACGTCATAACGCAAAGCAGGATAAATGCGCAGATAAAGCAGTTGAATCAAGACTTCTCCATGACAAACCAAGACTTCGGTGAGGTTCCCGTTCCGTTCAGGCCATGGCGGGCCACGACTGCGAAGATAAGTTTCGAGCTCAAGCAAGTAAACAGAAGGGTCACGTCCCAAACCTTCTCTCCAGACATGTACGACATATGTGGAGACGCAATAAAAATAAGTTCGTTGGGCGGGTCTAATTCAATAGATACGGCAAAAAACTGCAACATTTGGGTGGGGGACATAGGGTCTGACTTTCTTGGATATGCGACGTTTCCTTGGTATAGACTGGAGGGTTCGTGCTTTGTGGCGGCGGACGGCGTCGTCGTTCATTACGGAACCGTGGGGAGCATCTCGTCGCCGAACTCAAGCGTGCCAGAATTCGATGGGGGGACGTTCAACTTGGGCAGGACGCTGACCCATGAGGTGGGTCATTATTTGGGGCTGTATCACATCTGGAACGACTGTGCCGAAACTGTGTGCTGTCGGGCGCTTCCCGACCTGCCGGCCCAAAAGGGCCCGAACTCCGGGCGGCCCACATTCCCCAACAGAGCAAATTCGTGCCCCGGTGCGGTCGGAGCGCCTTCCCCGCAGCATGGCGACATGTTCATGAACTACATGGACTACACCACGGACGACACAATGTGCATGTTCAGCGAAAGCCAGATAAATTCGTGCATAGATTCGTGCATCGGATATCGGCCAGACATGATCCGGCAATTCAATTCCGTGTCTACATCGACTTTGAGCCTAACGGGGCTGACATCCGCGAACAACAACGACACGTACAGGTGTCAGGTGATCAGCCAGAACGGGTCGGTGCTGCTGGAGAGCGATGAGGTTCGGGTGACGACCGCCTAGGCGAAGGTGCGGTCAGCAGGCGTTTGCAAGAGAATACGCCAGACAAAGCACGAAGTGCACAATCATCATGGCTAGCACCGTTTTGGCCGCCAAGGCCATCGGCTCGGCGTAGGACATGCGACTGACCAACTCCTCGATCCTCGACCTGTCAAGGTTTTGGGTGTTTATGAGGTAGTTTAGTTGGATTTCGTTGCAGTCCCCATCCATGTACCTTCTGGCCAGATCTATCTCTTTTTCCGTATACATGACTTTTGTGGCCTTCTGCGATATATACAATAGAGTCCCATTAACAGGAGAAAACCAAATGGCCACATATACAGTTCAGCTCACGCCGGAGACGGTGACGCAGTCCTCGGAAGGAAGCCTTGACACCTCGGTCGTCGGAGGCCTTTCGTCCCAGAGGACGATGGAGGCGGTTCTCGTCGTCAACGGCGAAGACCGCAAGCAGCTCTACCGTCTTGCCGACGGCGAGACCTACGACGATTCGACTTTCGAGACGCCCGCGGCCAGCAATGTCACGATCGGCAATTCCTACTTCAACGCCGGCATGTCGACGATCTCGCAGGACAACGTGACGGTCGGCCACCCGACAGCGTCCAGCGACACGGGCAGCACCGTCTGACGCCTCCGAGGCCGCGCAGAGAGGGCGGGGTGGGATGTTCCACCCCGCCCTTTTTTGTTCCCGCATCCGCCATAGAAAGTTAGGTCATATCGCGGTTTTGACGACTATATATTGTCGCTGGACGGCTGAGGTCCTGTGGTTTGGAAAGCACACGGCTCGGGCACAAAGTTATTTAAATATGCTAGTTAAAGACATAGAAAAATTCATAGAAAGTGCCAATAAAAATCTAGAAATACTAGAGGGCGCCGAAGAGAATATGTCGAAACTAGCGTTTATTTCGGGCCAGTACGACTTCAAGACTTTCAAGATCGTAGGGAATACCATGCCGGCGAGGTGGTGTCCGGAGCTCAGGATAAACACGCCGCAGACGGACTTGCCCATCGTGTCCGTTCAAAAGGGTGGAACGGGAGCCACAAGCGCATCTGAGGCAAGGATCAATTTGGGAATTGGGTCTATGGGAACCCAAGACTTCGACAATGTGAACATAATCGGGGGCTCCATTTCGGTCGATGGCCAGTTCAACACCGGCGTGGTTCTCAACGACCAGTCTTATTCCACATCGAAAATATCCATAAGGTCTCCACTGGTGGACTTCAGAATCAAAAAAATAACTCAAATATTCGCTGTGCCGAGCGGGCGCTTCTTCCTTGTGGACGAGATGGAGATAATCAGCCTCCTGGTGTCGTCCCCGAGGGAGGCTCCAATTGTGTCATTTGGAAATGTAATTTCCCCAAGCGCGTACTACGGGCCCGCGTCGTCGGCGAGCAACCAGCCCAACTCAAGACACACCATCGAACGCCGCCAAGACGCCATAGGCGAGGGCGAGGTTGTCGTCTTCGGCGTGGAAGAGGCATCCACAGCGGACGAACACTTTGGCTTTGTCTTGGTGACCGGCTATCTTGTGAGCAGTTCCTGATAAAAATAGGAAGAAGCAATGGACTACCAACCCGATGGCTCTATAAGATTTTGCGGATTCGCCTTGGTAAGAGTCGAGAATAGGTATCTCGTAAATTTCGCCGAAGGCTCTAGGGCGTACATCAAGAGAAAAGCAAAAATGGGCGCATTGGAGTCGGTGGTCATCAAGAGAATCAACAGGTCTGTCCCCCAGCAGTACTCGTACAGGGGGATAGACGCTGTGGTGTCTTATGTGGATACTTTCAACAGGGTTTGGATAGAGGATGAACTGGTCTGGGCCGACGAGGCGATAGACTATGCGAAACTGTACTGGCGTAGGGCAAAGCAGGACGCCGAGGCGCTCTTAAGAGGACAAGGGTTCTGTGCCTGACTCGTTGAGCGTATTCACTGGAGCCAAATGCAGACTCGTTCGCCATCGCCAAGACGTCTAGCTGGCCGCTTTCGGCTTGCGATGTGTTTCTAGGGGACGGAATCATTCCAATATGCTCGGCAAACGTCTCCTTGTTTGATAAATAGTGCAGGGCAAAAAATCATGCTTTGCAGAAGAAAAAACAAAAACATAGACCTGTCTTCGGGGGCGTTTCGTTCGTGTGGGGGGAACGTTTGCGGAGGCTGGCGCTTTTTCTACTCCGACTGCGACCCGAGGGACGCCACTTGCGTGGGGAGAACGGGCGCTTGGCTACCGGTCGCTTCCGTCTGTTCCCTTGGCTTGTACGGACCTGTCAAGGAGTCCACTGCCTATGTCCCGCCCGAAGCCAGCTCGTCCTCCAGCAGTTCCGATGTCGTGGCCTACTTGATGACGGAGGAGTCCGATTTTCTGACGACAGAGGGCTCGAAGCGGATTGTCGCACAAGGCGATCTGCCCGTGCGCGCGTTGAGCGAAGCCCCTTCGTCTTCGGAAGCGTCAAGTGCCAACTTCGGCACCGATTCGGAATCCAAGAAGAATTCGTTGTGGGGGAGATTGCTTGGGTCGTTCATATACATGAGAAATAGAGCCTGAAGATGGAGAGACCCGATACGCTCATCATGTTTTCAGGCGGACTTGACTCCACCGGGGTTTTATGGAGGCTCATAAACTCCCAGAAGACCCTTCATGTCCACCATCTCTATCTGGTCAACAGGGAGAACAGGGCGAAGGCTGAGGACAGGGCGGTCAGGGGGATAGTCGCTCGCATGAAGGGGATAAGAGACTTTGGTTTTTCGGAGAGCTACCACGAGTATCCTTCGTACAACGGCAACTTCATGTTTGACAGCGACATCTTCTCGTTCATGGCGGGATCCATATGCTTGAGCATGAAAACTATCAGGGAGGTGGCCATAGGCATGACCGCATCCGACATGAGATCGGGCCTGTCGGCGAGGGTGGATAGGGCCAACAGGATATTCGACGCGTTTGGAACTAAGGCCAAAAAGGTCTATCCCCTCATGGACATGACGAAGAAGCAGATATACGAGATGCTCCCTGAAGAACTGCGCAGAATGAGCTGGAGCTGTCGCACCCCGATCTACGATGGCGACGACATCAGGGAGTGCGGAAGGTGCAAGACATGCAGGGAAATTAAATCAATTATCCCACACGACGATGGCAATGTCGGCTTGGGCGTTGATGACCCTGCTCGCCCCTGGGAATGAGGTCGGGAAGTGGGTGGCGTACTTCATGCCATCTAGTTTTCTGAGGAACACCCTGCACACAAGTCTGTCGCATTTCGACAGCAAATCGTCCACGAGTCCGATCCCGGCAAGGTTGATCACCCCGTCTCCTATTATCGTGCCGGCCAGCCCCTGGAATCCCGCCCATTCCGACTTGACGACGGGCTTTTTTTGAGGGATCGGGTTCAAGTCGACCATATATTCGCACATGTGCATCAGCTCCTTGGTCATGCCGAGCATGACCACAGGGCCGAATTTGCATAATCCCTCGTATATTTTGACTTCCTCCTGATTGGGCGCCAGCGGAGGCCTGAGGTTCTGCCAGTGCTTTGTGTCTTGGATCAATTTGTCGTCCATGAAGGTATATATCCACGACACATCGAGGAGAACCAAATGGGATTGTACATAGTTGCCAATGCTGACGGACATGTTATTTCCTCAAGGGATGGATTAGATTGGTCTGAGCCTTTTGATACGGGTATAGTTATCGGCAAGGTTGCGGTCGGGCCGAGCAGGATCGTATACACCAGGTGCGACGTGGAGGCCGAAATGCCCGTTGATACTGGGCTTTTTTACACAAGTGCCTGGAATGTAGCTCCGACCTTCGCCGATGGAACCGACAGAATCTACTTCAACGAGGTTCACTACTTGGGAGGACGGTACGTCGCGGTGGGCTACAACGACGCGACCCCCAAGACTCCCGCCTTTGCATACAGCGACGACGGCGAAAATTGGACAATTGGGAACGTGGATCCACTATACATGGAATTGATAGGGGGCGGAAACGACCTGATGTTCACGGACATCGGATACAACGGCACGGGCTACTTAATAATAGGCAAATTGGACGGAGAGGGATTGGCTGGAGGTTTTTATGCCACGGATTTGACCCATGGTCTGTACGAGTCAAATTGGGTGAACATTGAGAACTTTCCCACGGACGCTAACCAGCTTGTCTACGCCCAGTATCCAGAGGGAGGCGAGAATTTCGGGACGTGGTCGGTATTCAGCGACGACCAGAAGACCTGGTGGGCGACATACAACGACGACCCCTCCCAGCCTTGGGGGCTTGTTCAGGGTTGGGACCTCACCCAAATTTTGTTTGATCGAACCGGATTGGACAACCTGGAGATAGCGGAGGCCACGATTGGAACTATTGATGCAGAACAGGGGCGGTTCATCGTATGGATGGTGAGCACGAGCAAAGGTCAGGTGATATGGTGGCCTCACGCTCCAACTGGCCCATTCGTAAGCGTGCCGAATCCCTACACGGCGAATGTCCATTCGATAGAGAATCTGAACCCCGTGCAGGTGACTTTTGCCGGCGATGATTTGCCTTACAACAATGAAAGGATAACAATATCCGATGCTGTGGGCATAGTGGCCTCTGATTACTTCGTAAAACAATTGGGTTCTGGGGTCTACGAGTTGCACTCTAATAAGGAGCTAGACAGTCCCGTGGACGGTTCCGGTTGGAGCGGCGTGTATATCGCAGACAGCGCTACTGCAACTCTCAGCAGGGGAACCTTTATAGATGCTCTGGGCTATGGCGACGGCAAGTTCTTCGCCGGAAACGACGACGAGGAGGTTTTTATTTGCTCATCCTTCGGCGAATCAATTGAATACCCCCAGTTGAACTGGGCGAAGGTCGACGACCAGAACGACAGTTTTGTGTACTGGAACGACTTGGACTACGGCGACTTGGGTTCGGGAACCTATACCTATAAGTTCAGCGCCGACAGCCCGGAGACGAAGCCCAACTACAGGTACGGTGGCGAAGGCAACTTGGACACGACAGTTTATGTGAACGACTCCGGCGTCAGGGTGTCGCGTCAGAGGACGGGGTACTTTGAGATAGTCAATGCCGATGGCGGGAGGAAGGTCGTGGACGTCTACGACGGAGAAACCGTCGACGACGTGCCCGAGGTTCCAAACATCCCTGCCAACCCGACGGGCAACGCCAATGTGAACGATTCGGGCAGCACTATTTGAAAATGGGGAAAAATACAATGAGCAATCTTACTTCAAAGCCAGGCTATTTGAGCAAGTACGAGACCGAGACCGGCAAGGTGGAGGGCGTGGACTTCGGATGGGATATCAATGGTATGTGGTTCACGGGCAATGCAAATTCGGGTTCCGGCGGGGAGGGCGTGGGCGGCTATCCCGTGAGAACAAACTTCAATTTTGAAGAGTCTGATGTGTGTGAGGTGATCTACACTATTGATTACAACGCAAATTGTGCCGACCACGGAATTTGCATATTCAATGTCGGCACGGAACCCGAGTGGGATTGGGGCCCGAACGAGACGCGCATAGCCGCGAGTAACAACTGCACTTCGCCTTCTGTCTATGGACGAAATAGTGAAGTGAACGGTCTAGAATCCGAGGGCGGCGAATTTGACGGGGAGTTTGGTCTTTACACCTTCCATTTCACATATGACCCAGGGGCGGGGACGGTCAACCTCAAGGTATATCGGGGTGCATCGGCCACCGGGAGTCCTATGGACGACCTCACCATAAACGAGACGCTTCCTGCTGGTCCGTACAGAATCGGATTCACTTCGGATCAGGACCAATTCGGAGTCAGATCTTACTTCACAATGTTGAACATAAAGAAAAACGGAGAATCTGTGACATCGACCTCCTACACATACGACTTCAGCCCGGACAATCCGGAAACCCTCCCCAACTACAGGTACGGCGGCGAAGGCAACTTGGACACTGCCGTGATTGTGGAGGGCGAGACTAGGAGGTCGGTACAGAGGACGGGCTATTTCGAGATAGTGAACGCCTCTGGCGGTCGCAAGGTCGTCGAAGTCAATGACGGCGAGACAGTAGATGACAATGTCGAGGTTCCGAACATTCCTGCCAACCCGACCGGCAATCCGAATGTTTTGGATTCGGGAAGCACCATCTAGGAGTTAATTTACAACATGCTATCATTGCAGGAATACAAGCAGTCGAAGGGTGCGAAGGGGCTCGTCCAGAAGATGTTCGAGGCCAGGCAGGTCGCCCACAACTGCCACCTCAAGACAAAGAGCTTCGCGGAGCACGAGGCCCTTGGAAAGTTTTATGAAGGCCTTCTGGAATTCGTTGACGACTTCGTGGAGACCTACCAAGGCCAATACGGGTTGCTTGGCGACGCGGAGTTCGAGGTGGGTTCTGTCGCTAGTCCCGCGGAGTACCTGGAGGACTGTGCCAGGTTGTTCGCGGTTGGCAGGGACTCCCTGAAGGACTCCCATCTGAAGAACATCATGGACGAGGTGATAGCTCTGACATACAAGACCATTTACAAGTTGAAGTTCTTAAAATGACGGCCACAAAAGAAGCAATAAGAAAAATACTCGGCACGCCCGACGAATCTCTGGTGATCGACGTATTGTCGGAAGACCAAGTGGATGAGATAATCAGCAGAAGGCACGAGATCAGCAACTGTGCGGGCGTCGGCTTCACCACAAGCCTGACCGGGGCTTGCTGCTGCGCAGAGGTAGACGCGAGTTGCAGCGACGGCCTAACGGAGCCCGAATCAACCTGCCTCACTCCGATACCTACTTGTACATGACATATTCTACGAACTGAACTTCGCAGTCGCTGTGCAGCTCGTATCTGTCGAAGTAGTGCTCTATGTATTCGGCGTACACCTTCTCCGATGAGACCTTGAACCCCGACTTCTTTATAATTTTCCTGTAGGATTCGACGGGGTCGTCGATCATCAAAGTGTGCATCCCCCTTGCCTTGGTCAGCAGGTGCAGATATGCCCTGTTGTAATCGAAGAGGTTCGTTCCGACCCTAGATTTGCCGGGGTGGCACATCATGTACATCTGGCCGTCCTGCTTGAGTGCGTGGAAGCACTCACTCAGGAAGGCACAGACCGATTCCAAGTCGGGCAGGTGGTCGATCACGTCGTGGGCCAGGATGGCGGAGAGCTCTGATTTTGACTTCACTTCGCCCCAAGGAACCGCCTCGATGAAGGTCGATCGGTCTCGTTCGGAAAGGGTTGCTGCGACATGGTCGTCGATTCGCGGATCCGACCCCAGCATGCCCGTCGAGTAGACCCTTTCCAGTTTTTGCCACAGTGAACTTGATATCCACCTCTCCTCTATTCCCAACGGCCACATCGGGTCTATCGGCATCAGCATCAGAGCCTGCCCGCCTGCGCCATCATTTCCACCCTCTTGTTCAGCGATTCGCGTCCGCAGTACTTACTCGGGTTGTTCCTGAAATCCTCGAAGTATATTTCGTTGTTTATGCACTTCCCCCAGCAGTACGCGACGACTGGGCATTCATTCATGCAAATGTCGTCCTTGAGAACCGACAGGTTGTCCAATATCTTCTTTTTGTATGCCGGCTCTATTGCGTCGAATTTCGCCTCAGAAAGCGAGCAGAACCTGTTGGATAGAGCGTAGTACTCCGAGTAGAGGTCGTTGTCGGAGTTGACGGAGAAGAAGTTCATGTACCTGTACTCGCAGCACGGCTTCGAGTGCATGGCGGTGCTTTTTAGAGCCTCTATGTACATCTTGTCCGGTTCGGGGTTTTGCACGGTGGGGTGGCACGAGCCGTACGATATGTTTTTTATCCCCATGGCGGTGAGCATCCTGATCTGGGCCGTCTTCTTGGCCTTGTCGAAGACCTCGTCCTGGACGGCCGCCTGGACCTTCATTTTGTCGGAGAGGCCGAGGAGCACGGCTCTTTTAAGGTTGGCCACTGTTTTCTTGTATGGGTTGAGTTTTTCGTCGGGGGACTTCCGCTGCCAGTTGTGCTGGTCTTCGTCTCCGTCGAGGCTGACCATGAAGTTGCTCATCTTGTCCAGCAGTTCCACCATGTCTTCGGTCAGGTTCATGGCGAAGTTGGTAGTGAGGGAGGAGTTCAGCTCCGCCCCGGACTCATTCTCCAGAATGGTCATGATCTCTAGGCACTTCTTGGCCTCGAGCAGGCACTCTCCCCCGACGAATGCGATGTTTATTTTGCTGTGTCCGTATCGCTCCATGTGGGCTAGGCAAAAATCAAGAACGTCCCGCGGGTTTATCCTGCACGGGTCTTTGCGCTTGAGGTTCTTGAGGACGCTGCAGTGCTTGCACCTCAGGTTGCACTCCCATGTCGGGAGTATTCTGAGCTGGAGGTCGTTCGGCCTTTTGAAGAGCCTCTTTTCTAGCGACTCGCGCTCCTGGCCTTCTAGAAACAGTCCGTCCGCGAGTTGCTCGCGGGAGGCGTCCAATCGAAGCCGCTCCTTGGTCATGGTGTTTAGATACCCTTCGGGCGTCTTGAACACGTATCTTGATAGTTTCATATGATCGGGTTCCTTGCCTCCCTCAGGTTAAGGTAGTCGGACTTCCAGGCAAAAGGCATCTTGTGGCCTCCGATTTTGAAAACCTTGCGTTCTATAACATCTGTTTCTTTTCCGAAGAAATCTCCTATCTTTTTTGAATCTTGTTCGCTCATGAACGGATCCGCTAGTATTTTTATTCTGTCTTGGGCCTCCAAAATCTGGATGTGGAATATTTCTTCGGGTATCAGCTCCGCCAGTTCTTTTATGGAGTCGGAGTCCAGTTTTTCGCCATTTTTGACCTCGGGCTTGAACCTGAAGTGGGAGACGAGCCGCATGTCCACCGCCGTCCTTCCGCATTCGCACGGGTAGAAATCCCTTGCCTCGAAGATGTCGGACATCTCGTGTCCTTCCTTGTCCGCGAAGTTGAGCAGGTTCACGCTTCGTCCGTGAGATTCTACCCATATCGGGTAGAAGTGCCTTGAGCCGAAACCGCATTCGAAGAAGTTGACGCCCGTCTTCCAGTCTATCATCCTGTCCGTGACCGGAATGGCGGTTCTCTTTATGGAAAGGTCGTCGCAAGTGGAGAAGACCTTCACTTCGTTCTGCGATATGTGCCGTACTATTTCCTCGTGGGAGCACATCATCCTGCATATGTGTGGCTGGGTCTCCACCGTAGATCCCGGGGGGACGTGGTCTATGAAGAACTCGGCGCTCTTTTTGGAGGTGAAATCCAACTTGAGAAGAAACGATCCGTCATCCCACGGGATCATTTCGAAACGAGTCGTGTCGTAGAAGGGATACGCGGAGTTGAGCCTGATCAGGCCTTGAACGCCCTTCATTCCCCTCATGGCGCTTTCGAGGGTCGGAACCACCAAGGGATGGGAGCCGAATTCGTAGCTGGTGTTGGCTCCGATGGATCCGTTAGACCTGAACAGAAGCTGCTCTACGGGCTCTTTCTTGAGAAATAGATTCAGGGCCTCTTCGAGCTCGTCCTTGAAGCCCTTGAAGTCATAGTGGTCGAAGAAGTCGATTAAAGACCTCGTGTCCCCGTGATTGAGGAATGTGTCGTAGGCTTTCAGCAGGCTCATCTAAAAAGAAAGAGGCCCCGCCGAATGTTTTCCGGCGGGGCCTCCTGAACAAAAGCGGCCGACTACTTGCAGCAGTTGCAGGCGGGACGCTTGCGGGTCAGCACAAGCGCGGTGGGCTTGCGCTCATCCTTGCAGTTGCACTTGCAGCAGTCGCGGCAGTCGCGAGCCTCTTGGCGGTCGGCTTGCTTCGAAAGGCGACGGGCCTGCCACGGGCCGAGGCGGACTTCCTTGGCCTCCGTCTGGCAACACACTGGGGCTTCCGTCGCGACCGGGGCGACCGGCTGAGCCTGGGCGTTGCTGGCGAGGACGCTGACGGTTCCGTCGGCGGGGGTCGGTGTCTGGCTACCTGCAATAGCCACGGTGGCGACGCTGACGAGGGCAAGGGCGGTCAAAATTCTCATCTCTTCTCCTTCTTTGGGTATGTGCCGAACCATTCGGCTACGGGCATATCATAGCTGTGTTCTGCCCGATTGCAAAGCTCGCACGACGATTTCAATCTGGGCTGCATGGGGGGCTAGGGTCAGTATTCGGAAGAGCGCTGGGTGGGGATCGTGTAATGAAGCGTGTTGGTGCTCGAAGGAGTACTTATCTCGACGCACACCTCTCCCGTCGCGGGATCGAAGGCTTTCACAGACCACGGCGAGGGTATTTTTTCGTAGAACCTTCGGGTCGGGTTTGTGGATCTGTCGTCCGGCGTTGTCGCGGAGTCTTTCGCCCACTCCTTGACCCATCGCTTGAGGCTGGACGCCTTTATGCCGAGCAACACTGCGGCCCTGTTGAAGTCGCCCTCAGCCTGCTCGATCACTTGGAGAACCCGGTCCCGCTTTTCCTGCGAGAGGGTTTGGGAGTACAGGGACGGCCGTTCCGACGCCTTGTATCCCATGGTGGAAAGAAGTGATTCCTTGGAAATCCTGCCCTTGCCGGAGCATCGGTTTGAGTCCATGGGCTTATCTAGTCGATTTTCCGCGAAATCCGCCGTTATTTACTATTGTACTGCATGGCCTCGGTTATTGTTCAGGACAGCTACTGGTTCCTCGAAGGAGAGGAAGATGATGCGGTAGTAAAGGCCATGTGTACCCTTTGTGCCAAGAAGGCTCGCAAGGGGTGGTTCTGGGAGGGTAGGCTCGGCTACGGGGACTACGACCTCTTCTGCAGCGTTTGCGGTAACGCGATCCATATGAGGGGGACAAATGGGCCTGAAGCCGGTGATAAAAGCGAGCAGCAGTAGGCACAAGGTGGCCGATTGGATCGTCGAAAAGTTCCCGGAGGGCTACCAGAACATGGAGTACTTGGAGCCGTTCCTCGGCGACGGGAGCGTGTTGCTTTCCAAGGACGCTTCGGTCGAGGAGGTGGCGTCCGACTCCGACGCCAGCCTGGTGAGCGTTTGGAGGTCACTGAGAGACGAGCAGTCTACCTTCTCGTCAAGGGTGAAGCGCATAGAGCACTCCAAGGCCACCTTCGAGCGCTATTCGAAGGCCGACGGCGGCGACTACATGGACGAGGCGATCCGCGAGTTCGTCCTGTGCCACATGAGCAAGAGCGCCCTCAAGAAGACCTACCTGCCCAAGGACGGGAAAGTGAAGTGCAAGGAATGCTGGTGCGACATCTTCGAGCGCATGCCGGCCGTGAGCGAGAGGGTGCGGGGGGTCTTCTTCCTCAACAGGGACGCCATAGAGATGCTCCGGGCCTTCAACCACGACGGATGTCTGGTGTTCTGCGACCCGCCAGAAATGGAGCCCGGGGCTTCCGAATTCCACTCCGAGTTCGGCGAGTTAGTGCGTGATTTCAGGGGCAAGGCGTTGGTGGCGGCGAGGAACTCCGCCATGTACAGGAGGCTGTTCTCACAGTGGAACAGGAGGAGCATACCCGGGGGCGGGAACGATTCCCTTTGGGTCAATTTCTGACGGGCTGGCATACATACCGCATGCGCACTTTCAGGGAGTACCGGGATTCGGAAGACGACCAAGACGAGGAAAAGGCCCTTGAGGTCGTCAGAAAAGGCATGACCCTGCAGCGTGGCAACGACTTCTGGGAGGACTTCCTGAGGGTTTGCGGTGACAGCGAGGGGATGGCTGCCCTCCTTGGCGTGTCAAGGTACCGGATCACCGGGCTTTCGGGACGCGTAGAACGACTCAAGGGAATGGTCGGCGACGCGGACTCGACCTCGAAGAAAGACAAGATCATCAAGACGGGCGATAAGGCCTGAAAACAAACAGGGAGTAGAAATGAAATCGATCAGAGAGTGGCTCGTTGACAAGGGCTTGGTGGGCGAGGAGTTCGACAGGAACGCCTTCGCTCGGTACATGGACTCGAGTTCGGTGAAGGTCAACCGAGGTCTGGAGATGGAGCTCCGCCCGAAGGTGCTCAGGATCATGGACATGGAGAAGTTCCGCTCCATCCCGAAGGACGAACTGCTGGACAAGATGAAGGCCGTGATATCGCAGACTGTGGCGGAGATGAGCAGCAGCACGATAAGTTCCAGGTCCGTAGCCAGAGAGTTGGGGGCGGGCGAGCCTGGCGATCAGGTCAACGCCAGCAAGTTCGCGAGGATGATGGGCTCGGAGAAGATGGAGGTTGACTCGGAACTCCGCAGGGAACTCAAGCCGAAGATAGAGAGAATCATGGACATGGAGGAATACGCGTCGATGCCCAAGGCCGAACTGGAGCGCGAACTCATAACCGTCGTGTCCAAGTTGGTGGCCGGAATTTCGGGCACCACGATCAGTGCGGGGGAGCTGGAGCGGCGCCTTGATGCCCCGACGGAAGAGCCGATCGCGAAGGAGGAGAGCGTTGTTCCAACTTTCTTGAGGTGGGCGGAGGAGAACGAGGGCTCGGTTTCGGAGCCCCAGCACAAGCAGGGAGAGGTCAATATGGATCTCAATGCCGTGGTGGAGAAGAGGATGATGCAGATCGCAATGGAACTGGAGACGGAAGGCAAGGGATCAAGGCAGGAAGTCCTCGCGGCCATGAAGGCCGTCGTCGACACCGCCCAAAAGGACGCGCCCAAGCCGGACGCCACGGCGCAGCAGAATCCCGCGCAGCAAGGCGCAGACCCGTCCCAGGCCCCCGTGCCTTCGGCCGATCAGCCCCCGATGCCTCCACGGGCCTAGTTGGTCGCCTCGTCGGATTCGTACCTTGATCGGTATTCCTCCATGGTGATTATTCCCATGTAGTCGTATATGCACTTTTCGTCATCGCCGAGCGATCGGAAGGAGTACACCGCGACCCTCTGGTCGCCTTCGATCTGGTCTCTGGTGAGCCGCTCTATGAGCTTCTCGCCGAGGCTCTCTCTCCTCATCGAGCTGCCGTCGACTATCCGTATGACCGTCTCGGGCGGGTCGATTCCGTTTATGGTTATCGCCCTGTCGAGGCAGCCGTCGGCTGGCCCGCCGATCAGCATGGCGTCCCACTCGTAGCCGTACCCCTCCTTACCGCTCATATCCATCCCTCTACGGCGGCTCGCTTGATCTCCTCTGTGGTGACCTTCCTCCCGATGGCTTCGGACACGGATTTCAGGAACCGCCTCTCCGTGCTGCGCTGTTCCTCGAGGAGAAAACTGGGGCCCATTCTCTTGGCCTCCAGAAGTCTCAATAGATCGATGGAGAAGTCCAGCTTCTTGCCGTCTATGAAAACTGCCTTCTCGACCCCGTCGTTCTTCGGGTCCGGGCCGAGCGAGCGGATCATCACCTGGAACCTGCGCTTGAAGCCCCCCCTGCCGTCCGAGGGCGGTATGTCCGTGTCTATAAGGCCTTCTCCCATGGAATAAGATAGCTAGGAATGAGATGTATATACCCCCATGGCAATATGGCTGGAGACCACGCTGAAAGACCTTCACGATGCGGCCGTCGGCGCATTCCCGAGCACCAACAGGCGTCAGCACTCCACGGATCCGATCCGCATAGAAGGACTGCGTTGGATACCTTTTCGCGGGATGGGCACGCTGTTCGTGAAGGCCTTGGTGAACAACGAGGGAAGCAAGAACGAGTCCATAATTCTCTTCAAGGGCGTGAAGTACAGGGAGGATTCGGCACTGGGGTCCGTCCCGGTGGTCGCCTCCAACGGGCCGAGAATAAACATCGATAGGCTTTCGTTCTCCCGAACCGACGCGCTTGTGAGGTGCACCTGCGGGGACTTCCGGTGGAGGTTCTCGCATTGGAACAGGGAGGACGGCTCACTTTACGGGAGGGGCAGCAGGAAGTACGAGGCCAAGTTCAGACCCGGCTCCAGCAACCCTGAGGAGTCGCCCGGCATGTGTAAGCATTTGATGAAAATGGCAAAAATACTGCTGGAATCTGGCGTTTTGGCGTCTGGCCCGGGATCAAATTGACCTTTTGCTTCACTAGATAGTTCAACAAGACGTTCGCGAGAACCCCCTTCGCGCGACGCCGGGGACGAAATTTCCGATCCCAAGGGAGCTCCCGGGCTCGGGTTTTTCGTCCTCGGGCTTGTTCCTGTGCCGTTTTGGAGGCGGTTCGGAAAACAATGACACACATGATCAACCCCAAGGTGACGGCCGCCCAGAGGTTCCTGATAATAGGGACGATCCTCGGAGGCAGCTCGATCATCAAGCCGAAGAAGGGCAAGAATTGCTACCTTTCCATGAGGGACAAGGACATCTCTTGGCTCAAGCACAAGTCCGACCAGCTGAAGGACCTCGCTTCGCAGTCGCCCATGACGATAGAGAAGACGAACAGGTGGCACTCGGTCTGCTACCCCATATTCAACGAGTTCTACGACATGTTCTACAAGGACGGCGAGCGCCGCCTCAGGCCCGACGACCTCAACCTCCTGCACGACAGCAGCATCGCCATATGGTTCGGCGACTCCGGCAAGTGCAAGGGCAAGAACGTCGTGCTGAACACGAACATATGGGGCAAGGGCGGCACCGAGGCAGTAGTCGAGTACTTTAACAGCCTCGACTGGAAGTCCTCTGTGTTCCTTGAGCGGGGCAACTACAGGATCAAGATGTCCGACGAATCTTCGGAGGAGTTCCTGAACCTCGTGGGATCGTACCTGCCCAAAGACCGCAAGTGCGGCCGGGCCTAGATCGGGCCTCGCACGAAATGGTTGTTGTTGGCGATGAACTCCTGCGTCCGCAGAACGCTAGAGGGGGTTCCCATGTCGCTCCAGAACCCTTCGATCTCCCTGACGGACATCTCGCCCTTCAGGCAGAAGTGCTGGTTGATGTCGGTGATCTCTAGTTCGCCGCGCCGAGAGGGCTTCAGCGACTCGGCGAGGTCGTAGACGTCGCTTCGGTACATGTAGAAGCCGGTGACGGCGAGATCGCTCCTCGGAGTCTCTGGCTTCTCCTCTATGGAGCCCTCGTGGTATACGCCGAAACGCTCCGGGTCGGGTACTTTCTTGAGGAATATCTTGGCCTTCTTGTCGCACTCGACAGAGAAAGAAGACAGGTCTTCTGAGAACGAGTCCTGGAAAAAGTTGTCGCCGAGTATGACCGCAAACGGCTCGTCCCCGGTGAAGCCCCTGGCGAGTTTCAGGGCAGACGCTATTCCCATTTCCACCCTCTTGGTGTCCTGAATTTTGTAGGTAAAGCTCGCTCCGAACGCAAACCCGTCGCCGAGGTTCTGGATAATGGGGCCGGAGTGCTCGCGAGAGGAGATGATGAGGATGTCCTCTATGCCGCTCCTAACGAGCGTGTCGATGGGGTAGAAGACCATCGGTATCGCCCCCTGCTCCGCGTATATGGGCAGGAGGTGCTTGTTCGTCACGAAGGTGGCCGGCTTCATCCTGCTGCCCGTGCCACCCGCGAGAACGACGCCCTTCACCTTCAGTCCCTTATGATGGTGACGCCCGCGAGCGGGTCCTCGGTGAGCAGCCTCTCCTTGGCCTTCGACTCTTGGGGAACCACCTCGTTAATAGGCAGGTCGTCCTGCGCCACCGAGTGCTCCACCTTGCCCGAAGAGGTGATCTGGTCTGGCTGGTCGAGTATGAGTTTCTCCGGCATCTTCGATTCCTCCTTATGTTGATCTGTCAGGCTCTCCACGAGGATGGCCTCTTTCGGCACCATGGACAGGAAGTAGCTGTCGCCCTTCCAGGTCTGTCCCGGCTCCACCCACTTCTTGCCGTCTGCGGACGGCTTCGGGAGCTCCAGGGAAGCCACGGGGCTCCTGTTCTTGAACAGGTACATGCCGGTTCCGGCCTGATGGTAGGCGATCGCCGAGCGCTTCTGGCCGGCCCGCTCCAGCTTGTTGGTCCTTTTGGTCGTCCTTTTCATTTTCAGATCCTCTGGTTCGCCGACTACGATATATGTTAGTATCTAGTTGCTGATATGAAGAAAATTCGACCAAAGAAATGGACAGAAGTGTATCCGCACGGCACTCCCGAGGGCGACGAGGAGGCTCGTTTCTTCAAGAGCCTTGCCAGGCACCCGAAGTACGAGTGGAGGAGCACGGCCGCCATAGCGAAGGAGAGCGGCCTATCCCACAAGAGGGCCGAGGAGATCATCAGCAAGTACCTCAAGAAAAACATCGTCTTCCAGAGCCCGAACAACGAGGAGGAGTGGGCGTACTGGGAGCGGGTTCCTCATCTGATACCCGACGAGTACATGTCGGCCTCCGACGCCGACAAAGACAAGAGGATAAACAGGGCACAGAGAAGCAGGGACTAGCCGCGACTCACCTTCCTCTGGTTTCTTATGAGAAGGTTCCTCAAGTCCCACTCCAGTTTGCGTATCGCGGCCGGATCCAGAGCCATTCCGTCGCCTCCGCATGCAGTGCAATTGTCGTCCGATCCTCCGCAGGCGGGGCAGGCGGTTAGAGACGGTATTTCGAACTCGAATTCGTTGTCCTCGAACCCCTCTGGGTGTGACTGGAAGATGCTTATGCTGTTGTCCTTGACGAGTATGTCCCACGCCTTGGTCGTGACGTCGGCGTCTTCCATCTCGCCCGACAGGTTCCTGACTCTCTGCTTCTCCTTGAACTCGAGTTTTATTTCTTGCTCGCCCTTGGCGGGCCTTTTCTCCGTGACATTGGCGGCCGGCGGCCTGAACTGGGTTCTCAGGAACCTGGCGAGGTCCCACGACGAGGCGGAGACGTAGCCGGCGGGCCGGGAGAATTCAGGGCTGTACTCCGCCACCAGTTCGTACATTCTTTTTGACAGCCATTTGAACGCCTCTTGGGCAGAATCCTTGACGGTCATCTTGAACTTGTCCCATTCCTTGGCAAGCGCGAGGTTGTCCGTAGGCCTTTCCCTCATCGGACTTCCGTCCGCCATCTTTGGCGAAGGCCTTCTTCCTCTCTTTCCCTTGAGGTCTTTCAGCGAGTCCCAATAGTCGCCCAGTTGGAGCTTTCTGGTTAGTTGGTCGTCCGCCTGTCCTGCCGCAGTTCCGGACAAGCCGATCCTCGAGAAGAAGCCCTCTGGGCTCTGGTTGCCTTGGCTGTCTGGCATTGCCATCTTCAATAGATCCTCGGCCTTGTGCGGCGGCATGGATCCGTCTGAGTTGCACCCGAGGTTCATCTTGAGGCATACGAGCATAGCCCAGAGTGGGTCTGTCTCCTTCAGTTCGTGCATGGCGTCCCTGAATGCAGATATGAGGGCGTCCCTGGTTTCGCCCCTCTCGCTTGCCCCGAGCGAATCTTGGGATCTGTAGTCCTTCGGGTCTATGCTGGCTTGCGTGCCGTCGTCCTGCATGGCTCCGCCGCTGAGGTATATCGGGGAATCTTTGGATTTTGCAGAAAGGCCGACGGACTTTTTTCTGGCTCTTCCCTCGTCACGGCCCGCGCCTTTGGAAACCCTAATGTTTATCGAGCCCAGAACCTCATCCGGCCCCGCTTTGTCGTTCAAGACCTTCATGTTCTGATCCCATTCGGTTGCGGTCATGTCCTGCCTGACAGTCCTGTGGGTGAGAGATTTCATGATGCTCATCACTCCTTGGTTGATCACGTCCTCCGCTCCTTGGAAGTAGGCAGAACCCCTCCTGCCGCCTTTAGACCCGTCCGAGCCCTTGCCGAGGCTCCCCATTTTTTGCGAGCTTGCCCTGTACGAGGATCCGGCGACTCCGATGAACTTGTCGTGCAGAATCTGCTGGAGGTCGCGGCGGGCCTCGGCGCGTGCGGATGGGTCACTCCTTAGGCGCTTGGTCACCTCGTTGTCCGGAGGTTCGTTTCCGCCCTCGTCTTTTGCTCCCTCGATGGCGATTCCGAGCAGCCTCTGCCTTTCGTAAGGCTCTCCGCCGTCCAGCTCCCCATTTTCTAGGTAGCCCAGCTTGACCAGCAACGGTTCTGCTTTGGCCCTGATCCGCTTGAGCTCTTTTTCGAAAGAGGTGTCGCTGGAGTCCTGGGCGTCCGATGCGCCCTGCGTGTCTTCGGCGTCGTCCTTTTCGAAGTCGGGGAGTTCGAAGTCGTCGGACTCGCCTATGACCGACCACTCGTTGTGCATTCCGGCGAGCACCTTGCCCACCTCGTAGGTCGACATCCCAAACTTTTGGCCGACGAGCCTCCTAGCCTCCTCGTCGGACTTCGCCGCCGCGGACACCCTTTTGTACTCCTTCTCTATCTCATCGTTGCGGCGGGCCATCAAGGGCATCCATTCCTTTTCGTATATCTCGCCGATCTGCTTAACCGCCTCCAGCCTGTCGATCATGGAGCTCCAGCGCACCGCCCAGGCGAGTTCCTGTATTCTCTTCGCCACCTCGGCGTCCGATGGGCCTGACGGTCTGGGTGGGTCTGGCTCGGCGACACTGACGGGCTTGGCGTTCTCGCCGCCCGCGAATGGGTCGTCGAGTTCGATTTCTTCGGGTTTTTCTTCCGAAGACTCCTCGGCGAAGAGCCTCCATCTGCCGCTCACCGCCTCGTTGTAGAGGTCAAGCGTCTTGTTGAATGCCTCATGAAGGGCGATGTCCGCGAGGATCGACTCGTAGATTTCCGTCCTAACCTCGTCCAGAACCACCCATTCCCTGAAACCCAGCATCGGATCGCCTCCCCTTAAAAACTCTTATTATCTATGCCGTCGCTAAAAAAACATCGCGAGGAGTCTACATAGTGGGAGCCCCGAAACTTGGAGAAATAGATGAAATCATTCCTTGACTGGACGAAAGAGGAGAAGCTGGAGCTTCCGACATTCACCGATGCCGCGGAGCCGGAGAAGACCGTAGAGGAGAAGACGAAGAGAACCGGCCTGAACGCCAACTACCCCGACGCCTACGTAGCCGGCCAGTACCCCCACAAGTACTTCAACCCGATCAAGGCGACCGCGGACCTCGACCTCGGCACGAGGAAGTAGAAGGTATGGGTTGCGGCTGCGGAGGAAGGAAGGGCGGATCCCAGCAGAGGTCTAACGCACTGAGACCCGCGACACCGGGTTCGGTGAACGCAAGGCAGGTTCAGCCCCAGACGACGCAGAGGCAGTCTCTCGTCAACGCCGCCAGGGAGCGTCTCCAGCAGAACGCCACATCCCAGGTGAGGAACGCTCTGGGCGGCAAGGACGACATAGAGAAAAGGAAGAGGATTCTCGTCTCCCTGCGCAACAGGAAGCGTCAGGGCTGAAGCCTTACGCCCGAAGACCTTTGGGGCGGTCTGGCGACGGGCCATTCCGGCGGGTTGACCTCGACCTCGCCCATTTTTATTTCCACTGGGGACACTCCTTCGATGGTGAGCCTCAATGTCTTCGGAAAATCATGGCCGGCGCAGGCCTGATGCTCTAAAAAGTCCAAGGCCAGGGAGGGGGTGCCGTCCAGAGAATACCTCATCGACTTGGGCCTTCCCTGTGAAAGCGATATTTCTACGGAATATGACCCGTCGGACAGGGTCACGATTCCTTCGTGCGGATACTCCCCCCACACGAACTCCGCCCCGCTGGCGCATCGAATGAAAAGAGGCCGAAGCATGGGGGAAAGCCCCACATCGTCTGCCTCTTCGGGCGCGCAGAAGTAGTAGTGGCCGGCGTCGTACGAACGCAGCCAGAACCAGACCTCGTCGTCGTCGAACCCGCAGGAGGCCTGGTCTCTTCCCCCTGTGCGTGCGCAGAAAGAGCCGGCCGACTCTCTGTGCACGGACACGGAAATGTCCACGAATCCCGCGGCAGTCGCGTTCCTGAACGCCACGCACTCCACGACTTCTTCCTCGCGTCGGCGCGGCTCCGGTGGGCGCGTCCTCTGCGACAAGGCGGCGGCGGTGGCCACAAGCAGGCAAACGGAAACAAAGGCTAGTGTCTTTATGGGGGGCGAAAAGCTGTACATCCGGCATATATAGGCTGTCACCTTTTTTTAACAGGACGGCAAACCATGCTTTCGTACAAGGAATACAAGCTTCTCAACGAGTCCCTCTACGGGGCGTTCAACCTCGGGCTCCGCAGCCACGGCGCCGTGGGCGGGATCGTCAGCGGATCGTCCGTGAACGGTACGGAGGCGGCGATCGAGGCCGAGGCCGAGGAGGCCATCGAAGAGGCCAAGAAGATGAAGAAGAAGATGGAGGACGACGAGGAAGAGGAAGAGGGTGACGAGGATCTGGTCGACAACCCGGAGAAGTCCGAAGACGAGGACTCCGACGACGATGACGATTCGGAAGACGAGGACTCCGACGACGATGACGATTCGGAAGATGAGGACTCCGAGGACGCCGAGAAGAAGGACTTCGCCTTCATGAAGAAGAAAATGAAGAAGAAGGCCAAGAAGGAGTGGTCGGAGGTGATGTCAGACCTTGAGAGCGTGCTCGAGGTCGTGAACGACGAGGAGGCCCTCACGGAGGTCAAGAAGGGCCTTGAGATGATGAAGAAGGGCATGGAGAAGGGCATGAAGAAGGGTATGGGCGACGGCTGCAAGAAATGCGGCAAGTACATGAACGAGGGTAAGAAGCACGCCAAGAGCCACAAACCCGACTGCGACTGCCCCGTGTGCGAGAAGAAGCACGACGAAAAGGGCGACGACGACGGGCTGACCGCAGGCCAGAAGAAACTCCCCAAGGCGCTTCAGGACGCGATCCTCGCGAAGAAGGGCAAGGGGGAGAAGAAGTGCGGCAAGATGATGGGCAAGATGATGGGCAAGAAGATGGAAGAGGCCGACCAGGCCTGGTGGAACAGCGTGAACAGCATGCTCGGGTCGGACGCCAACCAGAAGAACTGGGACGGCATGTGGAGCGAGGTGGGCGAGGTCGAGCAGGCGGTGAGGGAAGGAGAGCTTGACTAAGGAACAAGTCCTCATCCTCAAGGTCAGGTACGACGAGGGAGAACTCCCGCCTCACACCTGGAACTGGGGGGGATAGTCGACAACGGCCATGTCGCAGAGGTGCTGAACCACGGCGCCCCTGAAGACTCGGACGAAAATTGATCGCCTGAAATCATACATATCAATGGATAGGCAACAAGGAGGTTGTTATGTTCAGAGATTACGCAGACCCCGTGGGCGTGGCCCACAAGATTGACGCCGTCGAGACCAGGCTGGACTTCTACAAGAGGCTCTGGGACTCGCAGTGGTCCGAAAGGCGCATGTGGGTTCCCAAGGTTGGCCTGTCCAGGCTGACCAATTTCCTGATGGTGGCGCTGGACGACTTCGTCGTCCTCGTCAGCGAGGTGGCCGTCCCCGGCCACGACAAGAAGGCCACCGTGCTAGAGGCGGTCGACAGGCTTTACGAATACACCGTAAGGGAGGCTCTCCCGATCTGGATGAGGCCAATCGCCGGCCCGATCAAGAACTACGTCGTCTACGTTCTCGCGTCCAACGCGATCGACTGGATGGTAACGAAGTACAAGAACGGAAGCTGGAAGGCCGTGGAGACGAGTATCGACAGGGCGCTTGCCGTGCTTCCTCCGCAGAAGTATTGCTGCAGGGCCAGGAGGCCCAGATGAGCAGGCCGAACAAGAAGTGCAGCCTCTTCCCGTTCGAGAGGGAGGAGGTTCTGTCGGTGCAGGACGCCATCCAGAAGTACGGATGGGGCATCACGGCGTTCGACCTGCCGAAGGCGTGGTCGAAGAGCAGGGGCCAAGGCGTGAGGGTGGCCGTGCTGGACACCGGGGTAGACCTCGACCACCCGGACCTCGTACAGAACATCGTGCCGGGGTTCAACTTCGTCAGCCCGGGCAAGGAGCCTTGGGACGACAACCAGCACGGCACGCACGTCGCGGGCATCATCGCAGCGTCGAACAACGACATCGGCATGGTGGGCGTCGCGCCCGAGGCCAAGATAGTCCCCGTGAAGGTGCTCGACAGGTCGGGAAACGGGACGCTCACCAACGTGGCCAAGGGGATACGCTGGGCCGTGGACGAGGGCAAGGCGGACCTCATATGCATGTCGCTCGGTTCGCCCAACCCGGTGCAGGAGGTGAGGAAGGCCATCCAGTACGCGCTCTCCAAGAAGGTGGTCTGCTTCGTGGCCGCCGGGAACGCCGGCCTCACCAAGGAGGTCTACTACCCCGCGAACTACCCGGAGACGATAGCGATCGGCTCCATAGACGAGAACCTCTCAAGGTCTAGCTTCAGCAACACGGGGAAAAACCTCGACTTCATGGCCCCGGGCGGAAGGATACTGTCGACCGTGCCGGACAACTGGTACGCCATACTCAGCGGCACGAGCATGGCCGCCCCCTTCGCAACGGGCGTCGCTGCTCTGGTGCTGTCGTATGTCAGGGGAGGCAAGTCATCGGCCAAGCTGGAGTCGAACGAGGACTACATCAGGGTGTTCAAGGAGCACACCGTGCCGGTGACGAACGCCGACCTGAAGGACAGCGTCTTCCACCAGGGCTTCGGGATACTCGAGCCGGGAAAGGTTCTGGACGCCCTAGGCTGACCCCGGGAACATGTATCCGTAGACGATTCGGGCCAGCAGATCGGCGTCGTCCGCATTGAGGTCGCCCTTTTCGTTCGCCCTGGAGATGATCGCCTTGACCCCGGACAGTATGTCCCCGAGCGCAGCGGCGTCCTCGTACCTTTCCTCCCTCGCCGCCGACCTCATCTCCAGCAGCACCTGGGAGGCGAAGGCCACGGGGTTGACCGCCGAGGCGGCGGCCCTTTTGTACGACTCCGGGGGCTCGCCCTTGTGTCGTTCCGCCCCTCCCTGCACGGCCGCCATGATGAACACCATGGGCTCCGCGAAGTGGTCGTAGCACTTTGCGCATCCCAATTGGGAGGTCGCGACGATCTCGTCGAGGGCGGAGCCGCACGACGGGCAGGGCTCGTAGTCCCCCGCCGACGGAGCCTCGCCCTTGAGGTGCATGCAGTCCTCGCATACGGAGAACGACCTCTCCTCGTCGCCCTTCTTCTCGGTGACGGTGTAGGCCTTGTGCTTGAGGCATGGCTTGCCTGTTATCGGGCAGTTCAAGGTCAGACCTCTGTGATTGTGCCCGCCACGCGAAGCTCGAATTTTGCGCCCTGCTTGGATTCCGATCGCGAGGGCGTGGCTCTTTTGACCCAAACTGGGAAGTAATCCCCCGGGCCGAGGGTTCCCACGTAAAGCCTGTTGGATGCGGAGGTTGCCACGAAGTCCACGTTCGCAGGTATGGTCTCTGGTGTCGCTATCGAGTACGCCGTCGAGTTTATAGGAAGACCGCCCATCTGCCTAGACACGGACACCGAGGGCGTCTCCACGCCCTCCAGGGCGCTTTCGGAGACCTGTATGAGCGGGTGCGCCTTGTTGTCGTTGTCTCCGCCGAAGAGCACCGTGAAGCGGTGGATGTTTCCGACGAACGAGAGCGACACCGATACGCCCTCGACGCCTATGCCGGCGAAGCCCGAGACGATGCCAGAGGCGAACGCGTCCGGCGACCCGCTCCAAACGGAGGAGAACTCCGTGTTCTCGAAAGAGAAGGTAACGTATCCGAAGAACACGGGGCCGGTCACGGAGATGACCTGCGACTCCGACCGCTTCTTGAGGCCCAGAAGAACCCTTGATTCTCCGAGGTCGGGTTCGGCCACGTGTATGGACGCGTTCTCCAGCGCCTGGGGGCTGCCGTTGAATACATACAGGCACCTGTGGTCTGTGTATCCTTCCCTCACGGAAGCGTCCGATAGGTCGGGGAAAAGTCCGTTGGCGTCGCCGCTGACGGCGTAGGACGAGATTTCCCCGCCCAAGGAGAGCAGAGGGTTTAAGTTGTCCTCGCCCCCGGACAGGCGGAAGACGACGATGTTCTCGCTGAAGGTCGTCATGGGACTATTTAGCGCTTGACTTTTTGGAAAAAAAGACCATTCTTGTTCGCGACAGGGAGAGAAATGGAATTCTCGTTCGGCACCGATCCGGAGTTCATACTGAAGGATGCCCGCGGGCGCCTCAAAAGCGCCATAGGTGTCGTGCCGGGCACCAGGTCGAGGCGTCTGACCTCGGAAGGGTGCGAGTTCTTCTACGACAACGTGCTCGCCGAGTGCGCCATACCGCCGGCGGCCACCCGCGACGATGCGGTTCGCAACATCGGATCCGCACTGCGCAGGTACGCGGGCATAGTCAAGCCCTTCAGGATGACCACGGAGGCCTGCGGCGAATTCCCGGCGGAGGAGCTCAGGCACAGGGACGCGAGGTCCTCAGGGTGCGACCGCGAGTACTGCGCCTACTCCATGGGGGTCGTGCCGGACGCGGGGGTCAGGTCCGCGATGAGGCGCGGCGGATTGAGGACTGCCGGGGGGCACGTACACATAGGGACGAGCATGGGTTCTTCCCACGAGGAATCCGTGATGCTCGTCCGAATGCTCGACCTCGTGCTGGGCACGGCCTCCATCGTCATGGACTCCTCTGGCGGGGCCGCGAAGAGAAGGAGACTGTACGGCTCGGCGGGAAGGTACAGGCAGCCGGCCCACGGCGTCGAGTACAGGACGATGGGCAACTTCTGGCTGGCCTCTCCGAGGCTCGTGGGCATCGTGTTCGACATCTGTGAGGCGTGCGTCGGGATGTGCGAGAGGGGTCTGCATCGGGAGCTCTGGCGCGTCGACAGGGATCGCCTAGAGTCCGACGATTTCTGGAACTCCGGGGGCGACCCCGCCGATTGCCACGAGTGCGTGGGGTACGACGTCGGACTCGTGAGGTCGCTGTTCGAAATGGAGAAAAAGGACGCGATGGAGGCGGGCGGAGAAGTGCTTCAATTCGCGATGTCGCTCCTGCCGGCGGAGACCAGAGATGCGGTGTTCGAGGCGGGCGAGAAAGAGTACGACATGTACGAGGAGTGGGGCCTGGAGGCGCCTACTTCTTCGGCCCGCGCTTGAGAAGGACGGGCTTGAGCTTCTCGCTGTGGCGGTCCGGCTCGTCCTTCAGCCGGTGCATGAGGTTGAGAAGCGACTTCACCATCTCCGCGGGGGTGTCGCTGGAGCACTTCTCCGACCTCTGGACGCTGACCGTCTTCCTGTCCCTGTTGTAGAAGCCGTTCGACACCACGAAGCACTGTTCGGACGCTCGGTAGTGGATCATGCCCACCCACTCGCCGTCGTCCCAGTTGCGGGAGCTCACCACTATTCGGAGAGGCTCCTCCTCGAACACCTGCTTGACGTGGTATCCGCGCTTCTTCATGGCCGCGCTGACGTACCCGAGGGCTATCTTGGCGAAGCCACGGAGAAACTCGCC
>Ga0214923_10001690_pt1 | contig 30864 bp, 50 predicted proteins | sample LL1510_MetaG_FD_177993 | JGI IMG/M metagenome (GOLD analysis project Ga0214923, IMG submission 177993) | Freshwater microbial communities from Lake Lanier, Atlanta, Georgia, United States - LL-1510 | ecosystem: Environmental > Aquatic > Freshwater > Lake | place: USA: Georgia | collected...
TCTTTAATGGCTTCGTAAAAGCTCCGATAAAAGATTGTTGAATCTCTCATATAAATACCCACCACTACACACAAAGGCTACCCGGCGCACGGATGTGCTATGGCAATGTGGCAGTGATGGGATTTTGTTTTCATTAGTGTACCGAGTAGCGTGGCAAATATATAAATGTCAAGTTTTTTACATCATTTACTTTTGAGCAATATACCAACAAACCGAAGTAACTACCGCACCGAGTAAGAAAACAAACAAATAAGCAAAGATGTTATTTGTCGTTTCAGGTTGAGCTGGTGCGATACGTGGATTGCTTGCTTTTTTACGCTGAGTGAAATTGATAGCAAGTTGTTTTTGTTTATTAACGTGCGATTTATTGCGAGCTATATTTTCGCGTTTCATCGCTAATACGTGCTTTACGCTTGGCGCGTCTTGTAAATTCCATTTGTATGTACCTTTTCCTATCCACGTAATAAATTGCAAATCCGATAAACTTTTAATGCATTGATGGGTAACACTAAATTGTTTACATAATTCAGCACCGTTAATAAAATTTGAATGATAAATTTTATTAAGCATGGCTAAATAATTAGCGTTAGTTTTCTCTTTTGAGAGTTTCTTTCTTTTTACGGTAATCATTGTTATTTGTTTTTATTGTTAAACATCCATTCATTGAGTATTTGATCGCGGTAATGCTTTGCTTTTTCCATTACATCAATCGCAAGTTGCATATCTTCAGGCACTGCGTAACAGATTGCCCAGTGCAGTCTGCGGTGTTCAGGTTGACGTGGGTCGAATGATGCGAATATCCATCCGCCAATTTCGTAAGTCAACATGTTCATTTGAACTTGCCAATAGTAGTCGGAGTTAATTGCTTTTAAGTCGGCTTCGCTTTGAATCTTGCAATGGTGGTAATGGTTAATCGGATTGTAAGGACACTTAATCTCAACACCAATTTTTGTATCTGCTAACTGCATAAACGCGTCAGGCGAAGCCCCTGAGTACTCATTGAACAATTTGAAGCCGGGGCAAAGTTGCGTTTTCTCATCAGGCGAACCGATAGCTTTTTGAAGTTCACGCAGTGCGGTTTCTTCCCACTCATTACCGTGGTCGATTGCAGCACTGGATGCACCATCTTGCGATTGCCCTGTGACGATTTCCATGACTTTGGAAAGGATGTAATTCTCAGCGGTCTTTGACCATTCGCCTGCTTCCTGCGCAGCTTTTGTTTTTGGTTGCGTGAATAAGTCACCGAGCCTTGAGCCTGTAAACTTACCGAGCCTTGCAACATCCCAAGCTGTGTTTTGTTTGATACTCTCGAAGAGTTCTTTTGTGTAGTTATTCATTGTTACGATTGTTTAGGAGTCCAAATATATGCTGTTTTTGTTGGTCGGTTACAAGGTCACCGAGTTGGTCAAGTGCCTCACGAATTTCGAACTCCTCAACACCGAGCTTAATATCATTCTCGATTTTCTTCATTGTGCTTTCGGGCAACTGTATTTTGAACGGTCTGTATTCGTCAACAATTTTTCGGTTCATGTCGCGCCCGAATATCTTTCCAAGACTTTGCGCTGCGTTCTTCAGGCATTCCGCTTTGAGTTTCGGGAAAGCCATATCAAGCGCATTTGGTTTTTTGTTATCGGGGTTAAGTGCCCATCGGTTGCGTTCAGCTCCGCTAATTCCTTCGGGTGCTTTGTCAACTGTTATTACTATTGAAGCCGCTCCCGTGCGTTCAATGACTTCATTGGTAACTGGGTGATGTACTTTCAGAGTTAATGAGCCTTGCACTTCGTTACCGATTGCTGACCATGTGAAGTTGGTCGTTGACCATCTGCCGAAATAAAGTTCATCCAGTGTCATTTCAACGTGTGAAATAGTTACCGTGTGCGCTCTATTGTCGGGTGTTGGTGCGATTGATTCGCGAGCTGGTTCGCGGTTTAGGTGCTTCATGAATTTTTGAAGCGAGTCCATGAGATTAGTTTCCATTGAGTTTGTTGTTTAGGGTTTTAATAAATAGGTCGTAATTGTGTTTGCCGTATTGATCTCTGAGTACAATGGCAACGGCTTCAGCCAAAGTGATTACATCGGTGTCTTCCGGAATGAATGGCTCGATGCGGTCGGAAATTTGTTTTGCTGTCATGTTATTTAGATAATTGGGTTTCACTATTGAACATCATGATGTCGGTAGCTTCACGAACTGCCTGCCTTGCAATAAGGCGTAGGAGTCTGCGAAATTCATCCTTGCTATCATTTGTCAGTTGCACGTTAGATTGAAGCTTAAGGTACGCATTGATGCGGTCTTCAACACCGATAAAATTTTTCATTTGCAAAAGGGGCATTTTTCTTGGTCACATACTACAATAACATCGTCAACGTCACTGCAAAGGTCTTGCACTTGCGCTGCGTAGTCTTTGAGGAAGCGTTGCAATACCAGCTCAACATCTTTGGCGGTTCTTGCATCGCGATACTTTAAGGTTTCTGCAATCGCTTCCTTGAATGATGCGGACAAATACTTGTTCATGTTTTCAAGGTCAGTCGAAAGTTGCTTGTACATGAAGGCGCAATCCTTCAGTGAGCGGTTTTCGAGTTGGTCGGGTGATGAGCAGATACATTGCTCGTCGTTGTGTGGGCTTGATAAATCCATTGTATTGTTTGTTTTATTGGTTACGGCAGCAAATATATACACACTATTTTCTAATGTGTAAACTTTTTTCATAATTTTTTTATTTGCCTTGAAAATCAGCGACTTACACGTAGGAATATTTACCGTAGTTGGGCGAAAGTTCGAAATACATCCGCATCATGATAGCATCAGCGTAGTCAGGTGACACGCCGTGCATGGCTTTTATTTCATCTTTTCCTGTCACGGCTAACTTTCCATCGGCTTCAGGTCGTTTGCGCCGAATCATGTCGAGTTCTTTTGTAATGATGTCGCGCTTTGGCACTGGCAGAATAACTTTGCCTTGCTCAATAAGTTCGGCAAGTTTGTAATAGCATTCGGCTTTTTGATTTGTGAACTTGTCAGGTTGCCTTGCACGCCCTCCATTTAGGAACCCTCGACAACGGAGCAGGTCGCAGGCTCCACCGCCAACCCCATCTTCATCCACGATAACATTCGAGAGCTTTACGTTGTGCTTATTGATTGCGTTCCGAATAGCAGCCACCACTGTTGTAATTGGTTCCTTGCGTAGTTCGTGAATCTCGAATAGTTGAAGTCCTTTCCATACGCAAATGATTGTTCTGTCCTTTCCGAGCCGGGCGATGTCGGCACTGATAAACATTTCACCCGTTCCAACTTCCTCACGAAAGCACCGAAGTAAGTCATCGTACTTGAATAGCCAGTCAATACTTTCGTCAAAATCCCAGTCACCATGAAGCAACCTTTTGCGGTCGGTTTCAGGTAGTGACGCGAGCGTTTCAAGATAACTTTCGGGCAGGTGTGGATTGTCACCGGGTAAGGCTTGAATGAAAGCATATCGCTCATGTAGTGTTTGATTGCGCCACGGGTCATAAAATTCATTATAGAGCCAACCTTTCGAAGGGTTGCACGTTAGTAGTGCTTTCGGCTTTATATCAAATTCGCGCAGCTTAAAACGAACGCGAGAGCGTAACACGTCAACGGCTTTCTTTGTGACTTGCGAAACTTCATCCACGTAAAAGTCAGTAAGTTCCAAGCCACCGAGCGAATCAAACACTGGATCACTTGGGTATTGAAATAAGTCTTTGAGAATGATTTCGGACTTATTGAAGAAAGTAATCACGTTGGTTGAGCCGTTTAGTTCATAGTCGCGCCCTGTTCGAAGGTTCATCATGCCAGCGACTTCAAAGAAAGTTTTTACAGTTGTTTTCTTTAAGGTATCGAGTTTGCTTCGCCCTATTAAACCACGAGAGCCTGCATAATGCAAGCGTCTCATGATTTGCCAAGCGCATCCTGTGAATGATTTCGAACCACCAGCTGCGCCACCGTATAAAACTATCTCACAAGGCGAATCGGTAGCAAGTGCCTTGAAGCATTCGATTTGTTTGGGTAGGTATTCAATACGCATGAATGCGATTTTTGTCGCGAATGGCTTTTACTTCAGCATAACCCTCTGCCATTTTCTCAATCTCTTTGACCACGTTATCGAAACGGTTCATGTCAATGCACATTTGTTTGATTACATCCAAGTCCTGACGCAATTTCGAATCATAACAATAGCCGTTTACTATCTTGCGGTAACAGTGAATGATAGTCGAATGGTCTTTTCGCGGCACGAAATAGCTACCGATTAACGCAAGTGGGCAAAGGTGCAGCATTGATTTGAACTGAGTCCTCAATAAGAAAATCAGAATTGACCTTGCGTAGACAATTTGTTGGTGACGCGTAACACTTGAGAGAATATGATTGCATCCCGTGATGCTTGAAACCATGCCTTCGAATACATACGCGACTTTGTCCACGATGAAGTCCTCTCCGACCATAGCCGCAACACGTTCGCGACTGGATTGCAGCGACATGATTCGGTGCGCTTCATTCATGATTGCCTTGTAAACAAGGTCTTTTGTTTGTTGGTCACTTGCAAGAGCTGCATTAGTGATTGTTTCAATTTCACTTGGTGCGAGTTTCAGCAAAACTTTGCCGTCGCTGTTAAGAATTTTACTCATGTTATTGTTATTTAGTTAATTACTTTGCACAAAAGTAGAATGATTTTGAACAAATCAAAATAAAATTGGAACAATGCCTTGAATATGCGGTTGCCGAACACCTTCCGACATGGATCAAGTTCGCATCGACATTAACCAGGAACCATACCAACGCTAAAGACCTTGTCAGCGAAACACTTTTGAAGATATTAGAGAACCAAAGAGAGAAGGCTGAGGAACTTGCTTGCGAGGATAAACTAATTTCATACGTCAACCGCGCAATTTACTTAATGGCTATTGATGACAGCTCAAGGTTTGGCATGAAATATATGCAGTTTGCGCAAAAGTGGAATGAGAATGACAACGCTTTTGACATTGAACCCGATGAACCCTGGCTCGGGAGTAGGCTCGATAACGAATTTCTCGATGCTTACATTCAACTCATGCCCGAACGTGAAGCCATACTATTGAGATTGTACATGCTTGACGAATTTGATTACAAGGATTTGAGCGATAAGACTAACATACCGATAAAACGGTTATATAAATACATTCAAAACGCACTTAAAAAATTACGCACCGATGTTCACCGTACCGCCAGCCATTAGAGATCACCGCATTAAGACCTGTCAGGAATGCAAATACTATCGTAAAACGACCATGAGTTGTGGAACTTTGATAGTAGGCGAAAGCGTTCCCGAAGAAAACGAGTTCAACTATCGCAGGAAGAAAGTGAGGTTATGCGGTTGCGTGATGCCCGTCAAGACTAAATTGATGTTCGCGAAATGTCCGCTCGGAAAGTGGGAGAGCTTCAGACTTTCAAAGGAGGAAATTGAGGAATTGAAGACATTCGTGGGCGGTTTGCCGTTATCTTCATTGACACGTGAACAAGTGAAAAAATTATATGAGTTGAAATCAAAGCTGACAGGCAGAAGGGAACAACCTTCGACTTGCGGAAGTTGCGTGAACTCACTGATTAAGGAATTTAAGAAACAATTAGAACAACTCTAATGCGTTACCGAATAGTATTAGCAGAAGCAACAAGGGTAAGTTTTGACTTTGATGGCACGCTTGAAACCCAACGAGGGCAAGAAATCGCAAAGAATGAACTCGAAGCAGGCAACGATGTTTGGATTATTACGGCACGCGACATATCGGACTCGCGCCCTGTATTGAAACTTGCTGACACGTTAGGCATTCCACATTCGAAAGTTGTGTTCACGAATGGCGAAGACAAATGGAAGTACATGATACGTTACAGGATAGCTAAACACTACGACAATAACGCTGAGCAAATCAAAAAGATAAATAAACACACCGACACGAAAGGAATAATATTTTAACTTATGCCTATACCAACAAGAAAGCAAGGTGAAAAGCCTGATGAATTTATCGGTCGATGTATGTCCGATGACGTTATGATAAAAGAATACACCGAACCAGCACAGCGATATGCGGTTTGTGTTGGGCAACTGAAGTCTTTGAACACGTCTGAAGGGGAAGAGTAAAACTATTTTTTATTGAGCAAAATGGCAGCACCAAGAGACGCGAATGGCAGATTGATGAAAGGACATTCAGGATTGAAACCGAAAGGAGCGATTCATGAGAAGACTGAAATGTGGCACAAGCTCGGTGAGTTCATCGTGACTGAGGGAGCGCATAGGGCAATGGCAATTCTTATGGAAATGGAAAATGAAGAATTTCTAAAGAACTACATGGCAATGCTCGAATACTTCAAACCAAAGCAAGCGCGAAACATTCACTCTGGTGACGAGCAGAACCCTGTTGTCATTAACATTCACGGCAATATATGAAACAATACCACGTTCCTAAGTCAGTCGAGGGCATAACCTTGAAGCAATACGTACAATTCTACACGGCAAAAACCGATATTGAGAAAGTGTCAGCTGCTATTCAAAAGCCAGTTGCCGAATGTGAGCAGTTGCAATTTAGCGCGATTGAAACGATATTGAAGTTGTTTGTTGATGCTTGCCAAAGTGGTGCGTCAAAACACGAGCAAACTTTTTTCGATGGTGACGTGCGCATGGGTTTCATTCCTGACTTGAATATGCTTACGTTCAAAGAGTATATCGACCTTGACTCTTTCACTTCGCAGATATACAAGCAACCTGTTGAGCCTGAGAACTACAAATATTTCATTGATTTATTTTGCATCTTATTCCGCCCTGTTAAAGATGTTTGGGGCAAGCGTTACGAGTTAGAGCCTTACGACATTCAGACCGTTCCAAACTATCGCGACATCATTGAGAGAATTACAATGGACCGCGTGAACGGTGCTCTGATTTTTTTTTCGACTATCGCAAACGAACTCTTTCAAGATTCGCTGACTTATTTGGAGACACAGATGATGGAAGCGGCGAGGGAAATTGGGGATTAAATCCGTTATCTAAATACGGGTGGGTTCATGTGCTTGAAGGAATAACCGAGCGCGATATGTCGAAGTGGGATATTGTACTAAACAAGACAGCGTGGGAAGTGTTCACTCACATGACTTATTTGAAGGATTACAACGCAGAACAAAAGAGATTATTTGAATTAAGCAAGCATGGTCACTAACATATCATACAACGTAATCATTGACAGGCTGAAGGCTTTCGCCACAGGCCACTATTTGATTAAACACTTTTCACATGGTCAGATTGATTTGCGCTATTTAGAACAAGGCGCGGATTATTACCCGTGGATGCACGTAATACCCGGCACGATTAACCCGGCGGAAGGTCTGCGCGAGTATTCATTCGACATCACATTCAGCGACTTGACACGTGACAAAGAACATGAGTCTGAATACATACGCGAAGCGATAAGCGACTGCACACGGTTGGCTGAAGACTTGCTTGCTGAAATAAAGAACGGCAACACCTTATTCGATTCGAGTGTTCAAATTGTGGATGGCAGTTCGATCACTCCATTCATTCATGAGGATACTCACACGCTGACAGGCGTAACACTTTCGCTTTCAATTCGCGTGCCTTGGGATTGGTCGGCTTGCGATATTCCTGCGGACTACGCTCCGGGCGGTTCAAGTTCGGGCGGTGGAGCATTTGGAGGTTGTTGCGTGACGTTGCAAGTTAACGGCACTGACAACGTAGATCAGAGCTTGTTGAATTTAGTTGAAGGCGAAAACATCACGCTCACAGATAACGGCGATGGCTCGGTGACATTTGACGTGACAGGCGGCGCAAGTACGTTGCAAGAAGTTACCGACTTGGGTAACACGACAACAAACGACATTGAATTCGGAGCAGGCGCAGGCGTTTACTTTAACAATGGTGCTCGCGTAACAGAGGGAACGACGAATAGTGGTTTAGGTGGCTACGGCGGTGTTGCATTGAAGTGTTCAGTTGACTATGAATTAAAGTGGGAAGCCGGGCGGTTGTATGTCATGCAACAAGATGGGTTTGCCATTCGCGAGGTGTTGTATAATTTAACAGCAACGCCAACGGTCAGCGATGATGATACAAAGGGTTTTGTTGTTGGCAGTAGATGGACACTTGACGATGGTTCAATTTATGAATGCACCGACAACACAACTGGAGCGGCGGTTTGGGTGTTGCAAGTTTCAGGCAGTGTTACATCGGTAGGAATTTCAGTTCCTACTCCTGCAAATCCAGCATTCAGTGTAAGTGGTTCGCCTGTGATAACAAGCGGAACTATTGCAATATCAGCCAATGGAACGGCTTCGCAATTAGTGGATGGAACAGGAGCATTGCAAAATATACCGACATCATTACCACCATCAGGGAGTGCAGGCGGTGACTTGTCAGGCACTTATCCAAATCCGAATGTGGACCGCATACATGGCATTGATATGCAAAGCGGCACGCCTTCAACGGATGAGGTTTGGGTGTACGGTGGTTCGCCTGCGAAGTGGCAGCATCAACATTTGGGAGCTGACCAAGTGAATAACACGAGCAGCGTAACAGGTACGAGCGTAAAGGATGCACTTGACCATTTGAGTACAACGAAAGTTGAAACCACGCGAAGCATTTCGACAACGTCACCGCTTTCAGGTGGTGGAGATTTGAGCGCAAATAGAACGCTCTCGATTGCGCAAGCGAATACGTCAACAAGTGGATATTTAAGCAGCACGGACTGGAATACTTTCAATGGCAAGCAAGCGGCATTGGTTTCAGGCACTAACATCAAAAGTGTTAATTCAACTTCATTACTCGGAAGCGGCAACCTATCAGTTGGAACGGTCACGAGTGTAAGCGGAACGGGAACAACCGCAGGATTAAGTTTAAGCGGCACAGTTACGGGTAGCGGCAATTTGACTTTGGGCGGTACATTGAGCACGCCAGTCAGCACGATAAATGATTCAACAACGGTTGGTCAAAACATCGTGAAACTTGCGAATCCGAGCGCAATCACTTACCTGAAGATAGCAGCAGACAACAACGTTAGCGCGATAACTGCGGCGCAACTTAAAACTGATTTGGGTATTCCTTCGGGCACTACGTTTCAACTGGTTACAACTTCAGACCAAGCGAGTAATAGCACAGCAGCAATAGTTGTGTCCGATATAACTGGTTTGACCTTTCCGATTACGAGTGGAAAGCGGTATAAATTCAAAGCATTGTTATTGCATACAGCGAATTCTGCAAGTGTCAGTATTCGTATTGGAATCAATGCTAATGTAGGGGTTACAAGCGTCAATCAACAGATATGTATAGTGACAACTCCATCGGGCACTCCAGTTGAGAATAGATTCAATCTTAACGCTCTCGGTGTAGTCACATTTGCAGGTGCTAATTCAACTGCACAATGGATGTCAACAGTTGAAGGTATATTGATTGCGAGTAATAACGGAACGGCAGCGATTCAATTCAGCAAGGGTGCGGCAAACTCTGGTATATTAACAATCAAAGCAGGATCAATTCTTGAATATTTTGAAATATGAAAACAATACAACCAATTCAATTATGGAGTGATGGCAAAATTCAAAATGCTGTTTACTTCAATATGTACATCAGTTATGATAATCTAAGCACAACGGCGGTGTTTTATTACTCGCTCATGGGTGAAACATTCGACTTGCTTGCGTCAGGTAAAATTGAAATGACTGGCAGCGACTATCAAAATTGGGATGACTCAAATGAGGGTGCGTATTTATATGCGGCTTATGTTTTGAATTTAGTCATTACAGGCGATGCGGTAACAACTGCCAGCGACACACCGAGCGATGAACAAACAACTTAAGGATTTACTAAACATATTAGGCGCAGACGTTGTCGAGCGTGCAAAGAGTAATTTGAAAGTTACTCAAAGCATTCGTTACCCTAACGGCAAGACTTACAAGCGCAACCGATATGCGACTGGTAAACTTTACAACTCGCTTACTTTCAAGGCAAGTGTAGCAGGCGGCAAACCGTTCATCAAATTCACAACAAAGGATTCGGCAACGGGGCAATACGCTGACATTGTCGAGTTCGGCAGAAGGGCAGGTGCAACACCGCCACCGATTGATCCAATAATTGAGTGGATGAAAGTCCGCAAGATTCGGTTGCGTAACTCAAAGAATGAGTTCATCAAATATTCAGATGAAGCGCAACGCAATGCTGCGAAACGAATAGCGCAGGCAATAGGTCGCAACGGCACGCCCGGAATACTTTACTACACGACAGCACTTCAAGAGATATTAGATGAACGCTCGGATGCGTTTTTTCAATACTTGAATGAAGCTATATCATTCGAACTGGACTTAGACAAAAGAAACAAATAACATGGCACTTACACAAGTTGACAAACCTTACTCATACACTCGCAAAGGGCAACGTCTTTACGTGGTTTATACAAGCGACAATAGCGGTAATACAGGCTTCAAATTCGGCTTCAAATTAACAGAGGTTGCAAGTGGTAAAGAATATCAGGTCTTTATTTCACCTGACCCACAAGGGCGCGGAGTATTTGACATGGCACCGCTTGTAAACTTGCGACATCAGGATGAATATACAGGTAGTTTTGATTTGCACGAAGATACTATTTACGAACCGATTGGTTGGGGTTACAATGAATATAATATTGAAATTACTGAGTGGTGGGTAGTCGATGGGGTGTTTACTCAGAATGAAGAAGCTGTTGACACGATTTCAGGAATGGTTGTTACGAACTCTTATTTTCAGCCGTTTCAAGGTTACAAACCAGACGTAATGAATTCCCCGGCTTCATGTTATTATTCTTGGGAAGTACCGATGAATTTTACAGCTGCTGAAGATTATTGGTTAGCTTATAGTGATAGATATTTTGGAACAAGTAATTGGTATAAAAGTTTTTTCAGCGGTGACGATATTATTTACATCGCGTGTCGTTGGACTGATATAGGGCACTTGACTTTTTCAACTTCAGATTGGTTGACAGGCAATGATTTGGTTTCAGTTAAAGTAGTTTATTTTAATTCAGCAGGAGGTTTCATTTCGCAAGAGGTAATTCCGTTGACCGCAAATAGTCCATTGATCCACGTCGGTTGTTACCCAGCGTGTCAAAGCATAAGCGTTCCGGGCAACTGTGTTGCTTATGAAGTGTATGGAATAACGGCAGGCAGTTCGCGTGTTTCTGCTCGTTACATTTTTTACAACGAGGAAGAAGTTGGCAACTGGAATCAGAATTGTAATTATACCCCTGTTCGCGTTGCTTGGGTTAATAGCAGAGCAGGATGGGATTACTGGAACTTTCAATTAAAGAGTGAGCGCACTACGCAGATTGAGCGCAAGCAATACAACTCGGTATTGAAAACGGATTTCGATTATGGGTTTACAGGTGCTGCAATTCAGCCATTTCGCCCAACGACTCGAATACTTACAGACCGATCAAACTTAAATACAACTTCATTACTTGTTACGAGTGACTGGCTAAGTGATAACGAGTTTATTTTTTTACGCTCGTTGCTTGTTGCTAACCAAGTGCAAATAATAGAAACTTCAGAAGTTGACGGGAAAACGTGTTATCGAATAACACCTGTGAGCATTGAGCAAACATCATTCGCAGAGCAGAAAAACAAAGATGGAAAGTTGCACAACATCACGCTCAACTTGAAATATTCACAACCTTATTGGTCACACTAAATGCAGAACGAAGTACAACTCATAGTCAAGTCGGGAGGTATTGTTTACCAAACGAATCAATATACTATCGCTGGACTTGCTATTAACGGATTCACAACCTTTAGCTTAAACTCGACATTAAGTGCTCCTTGGTCATGCGTTCCATCAATACAACCAACAATAGGCGGCACGTTTTCAGTGCCTGATGCAGATGTAAACAATACGGCAATTATCATTGGTTATGATTCATCCACTTGCAATATTACGCTTGATGTTCCTATTGTTTGGTCAGGTGTTGGAAACCCTGCAACCGATGTTTTTATAGATGTCGCAATCAATACTGAAGTAGAATATTTTCTTGACTTATATCCAAACGAATCCATTTCGCTTTCATATCAATTTACCGACTTAAATAACTTTAGTCAGATAGGCACGTTTTCGCGTGACTTCAGGATTCCTGCAACGAAGCGGAATGTCGAAGCACTTGGACCGTTGTACGATTACAATTTCGTTGACGATGTTCAATCGTTTAGTAGAAAGTACACCGCTGAATTAAGGGTTGACACAATACCGATTTCACGCGGTTACATTCGGGTTATGGCTGCGTATAAGCAACAGGATTATTTGAGTGATTTCCAAGTTGCGTTTTATAGTGATGCTCCGAATTTCGTGAAGGAGTTGGGTGAAAAGAAACTCAAGGACTTGACCGACTTGCCGAATTTGGATGAGGAAGTAAATTTCACGAATGTCACAAATATTACAAGCGAAAGAATTTGGGCATTGATTGACAGGGCAAGCGGCAACAAAGCGTTTAGTGAATACGGTGAAGCAAACACAAGATCAATACAAAATTCAAGTCAACCATTATTTGCAAGTGACCTGACACCGTGCTTACGAGCGGACTACATACTGAATCAAATCTTCGAGGATGCTGGATTCGAACTTGACGCGAGTAGCTTATTAACTACATTAAGCGATTACTATGTGCCTTGGATTAACAGCCAACAAATCAAAACAAATTTTGTATTAAATGACTACGCTTTAACAGTGACACGCTCAACCGCATATACCGATACAATAACGTCTTTGCCTTGGGGTCCGATACTTTTTCCATTCAATGTCGTTACAGTGGATAATGCGAGTGCGTACAATATTGCGGGGAATTATTATACTGCTCCTGTTACCGGGCAATATCAATTTGTAATGAAATCATTAGTGCCTGATAATTTAGACGGTGTTGATTTTATTATACAAGTTAATGATGGTATATTATTAACAAATTATACATATTTCGTTCCGGGTGTAAACGATGGAAATGATGATGATGTGAGTGTTTTAAGTGATTACATTTCCATTAACGCGAATGATACAGTTCAATTCTTTTTTACATCTTCAAATTACTTTTTAAGCACAACTTATACATTCCAACCTTATGGAACTTTTTTTATACTCAATGATTTAATCATTGGAAGTGGTGACGATATAAGTTATTCAGACAACGCTCCAGACGTTAAGCAGATTGATTTCGTTTCGGACATCATTAAGATGCACAATCTCGCGGTTATTCCTGATGCGGCTATTGAGAATAAACTTTTGCTTGAACCGATGTCAACTTATTTGGGCAGCGGCTCAACGCTTGACTGGACGAAGAAACTCGATACCTCAAAGGACATTGTAATTAAAGGAACTGATGACATCAAAAAGTCAAAGTTGTATTTCAGTTATTCGGCAGGGCAAGATACTTACTCAAAGTTATTCGTTGACCAAGGGCGCATTTATGGCGATTACAAAGTTGAACCGTACACCGTTGATGCGAGCCAAGTGCCGAGCGTTTTTTTAACTGGAAGCACAGATATTAAACTCGTTGCGCAATCAACACCATCGACACAAGTCAATGGAAGTAATATTATTTGCCCGCGCTTTTGGACTCAAAGCGGTGAAGAACCACCAAAGTTCACAGCTCCCGGCTTGCGCTTTTTATATTGGTCGGAATCTTCAGGTGTATATCTTTTTGACGATGTAACCAACTTTGAGCCCGTTTACCAAAACGTGCCATTGCTTAATCACTATAATAATACAAGTGGTGACAATCCAAACTTTGCAGGGCAGTACGATTTGAATTGGGCGCCTGAGACTCCGCTTCATGACTACACAATGAATCCTCAGAACAATTTATTCACGCAATATTGGCGCGATTATTTGGATTCAATTTATAGCGATGACGCGAGAATACTCGAAGCAAGTTTCGCGTTGAATAACACCGATATATTGAGTCTAAACTTCGGTGATTACGTTTTTGTGAAAGATGCTTATTGGCGAATCATTGAGTTGAGCGATTACAAGATGGGGCAATATGAAAGCACCCGTGTTAAGTTGCTGAAAGTTTCGCCCGGGGCAGCCGCAAAGCCTGCCTGTGATATTGTTCCTGTATCGAACAATCCCGATGGTTCGGTGAATTTTGAAACTCCTGCAGGTGCAAGCGTGTCGGCTACTCAATACTGTTGTAATTATTTCAACTTTACATGGAGCGTGAACACAAATCTTTGTTACGGAAAGGTTCGTGACAGGCCGGGAATAACAAAGCCGAATAACGACTCAACGGGCAAGGGTGAAATTACATCACTCAATTCGATTAGCACGGGCGCGAACAATGTAATTACAACGGTTGGGTTGGATGCTGGTTCATCCACTTTCTCGGTGTTTGCAGGAAATGATATAAAAGTCAGCGGTTCGAATGACAACTTAATTGCAGTCGGTGACACGCTTCAAGTTAAAGGAGACCAACGTGGCATTGCGATGTTTGGCAAATCAGTTGAAAGTGTAGTTCCGGGTTTAGTTGTCGGTGGTGGCTGGCCGCAAGATGACAGAACTTATGCGTTCAATGGTTCGCAAAGTGCAGGCACATTCATGATGTCAGAGCAGGGCACTTACGCTGCTACACTTGGAACGCTTGAGTTATTCATCGAGGGCATCGCGAATAAGCGCATAGAACTTGAAGACAATACTGCGTGGTATATGCGAATGCAAGTCATGGTTCAGCCAACAATCAATCAGTACATCAACGCAACCATCACGGCACAGATTGGGAAAAGTTCGGGCATTGCGTTTGCGACTGCTCCGATAGTTCAATATCAGGATACGAGTATGGCAGGGCGCACGGTTAATTTAATTATTGACACGGCAACGAATACGGCACAGCATCGAATGAACATTCAGCTTGCAGGCGGTACTTACCCATTCATCACTCGATTGGTGGCTCAAATAAACTATACACAATTCAGATGAGAAACGATATAGGTATGTCTTTAGCTTTATTGAAAGCTGGAATAAAATGCAGGCGTGAGGGTTATTCTATCAGTCGCAGGCGCAAAATCGTCAAAACTTCCGTTATCTATTTAGTGCACACTATATTTTGGATATTAATATTATTTAGTATTTATAAATTAATTTTATAATTATGGAGAAAAATGAATTCATTGTCAAACTAAGAATAAATGACGATGGTAATGCTGAAATCATTGATAAAGTAAAAGAACAATTAGATGATGTAAATGAAAAAACGGCTAATCTTGAGAAGACATCTAAAAAAAGTGATTCAGCATTCAAAAAATTAGCAGATGGTATAAAGTCAATAGGAAAAACAACTGGTGTTATCGCTTTAGTTGCTGCTGCATTTAATACAATTAAAAGCGTAATAAGTTCCACACAAGAAGCAACTGATTTTTTTTCTGCTGCATTTGGTACGTTTACTGATATTATTAAAGACGCATTTAATTTTATATTAGATAACGCTGGAAAAATTATTGATTATTTTAAGGGAATTTTTGAAAATCCAGTACAATCGTTAAAAGATTTTGGTAATGCTATTAAAGAAAATCTTATAGAACGATTTAATTCTTTTTTAGATACTCTTGGTTATTTAGCAGAAGGTGTTAAAAATTTATTTACAGGAGAATTTTCCGCTGCCTTAGATTCATTTGGGAAAGCTGGAAAAGAATCTATCGATATACTTACAGGTGTTAACAATACCGTAGATAATGTAACTGAAGCCGTTATACAAGGCGCACAGTCATTTTCCGATTATGTATCAGAAATATATAAGTCAAATGTTCAATTAGTTAATTTACAAAATAATGCAAAACTTACCGCTGCATTATCTGCAAAATTATCCGCTCAATATGAAAGAGAAGCTGAGATACAAAGACAGTTGCGCGATGATACTTCAGAAAGTATTACAAAACGAATTGAAGCAAATGCCAAATTGAGTACAATTATAGATAAACAAGAAGAAATTGAATTGAAGGGAGCTAAAGCGCAATTAGCGGCAGCACAAGCTACATTATCGCATAGTAAAACAATAGAAAATCAGGTAGCCGTAACAGAAGCATTAACCGCAGTTGAAGAAGTAAAAGCAAAAGCAACTTCCCAACGATCCGAACAATTAATAAATCAAATTGCATTAAACAAAGAACTTAATGAGCTTATAAAGACAGAAGCTCAAAGTAAAACAGATTTAGCCATCACATCAGCAAAATTTGCTGCTGATTCAAATAAAAATGAAATTGACAGATTAAAAGCACAGAGAGATGTCTTAGAACAAGAAAAATCTATACAACTCGAAAGATTACAAAATCAAATTGATTCATATAAGGAGGGAACACAAGATAGGTTAAATGCAGAAATTGCATATGCCCAAAAAAAACAAGAACTGGAACAATCATTACAAAATAATGCTATTGCTATTTCTGACGCGGAAACTTTAAGAAATAATGAAATAAATATTTTACGTGCTCAAAATGATTTATCTGGATTTGAAGAAAGACGTGCTTTATTAGAATTGGAATATTCTGAGAAAATAAGGTTAGCTTATAATGATAAAGATAAAATAATTGAAATTGAAAAAGAAAAAGCTGAAAAAATTCGTCAGCTCAATCTTGAATTAAATATGAAGCGTTTGCAAATGGCAAGTGATGTCATTGGTGCTATCGCAGGACTCGATGAAGCATTTAGCAAGAACAACAAGAAAGGCGCACGTGCCGCATTCAATCGTAACAAAGCCTATGGTATCGCACAGGCTGGTATTCAAACAGGACTTGCTGTTACGGCTGCATTAACTGCCGGGGGTAATGCTTTGAAAATAGCAGGTGGTGTGCAATTCATTGAAGCTGGTATTGCGGCAGCTACGGGTATTGCGCAAATAGCGAAAATTGCATCAACAAAATTCAATGAAAACGGTGGCGATGGCGGTGGCGGTGGAAGTACATCAGTGCCAAGTGTAGGCGGTGGAGGTGGAGGAAGTCAACCGAGCGTTCCTGCATTCAATGCTTTGAATTTAGGGTTCCTACAAAACAGACCTGACCAAACACCAAAGGCGTATGTACTTGCGCAAGACGTTAGTACTGCAGTTGAAGCACGCGATAAGGTTAGAGATTTAGCACGAATAAACTAATAAAAACATGGATAAAAAAAGAATCGTTAAATGTGTCATTGACGAAAATGGCAAGTTAGGACTTACTGCGATGGGGCTTGTTGATATGCCTGCCATCGAAGAGAATTGGGTTGCGTTATCGAGCACCAAAATAAAGTTAGCAAGTGTTGACAACGAGCGCAGGATGTTATACGGTGCGGCTTTGATTCCCGAAAAGTTGATACTTCGCATTGATAAAAACAACGAGGAATACTACATGACTTTTGACAAAGCAACCATTGAGACGCTCGCGCATGATTTCTACAAAAAGAACTTACACCACACAACTAATTTACAACACGCCTACCCAGTAACGGGCGTGACCATAGTTGAATCATGGCTTAAAGAAGGTGATTCAGACAAAAGTATTGCGCTCGGATTGAGTGATTTGCCCAATGGTACATGGTTCATCGGTGCAAAGGTTGACGATGACAACGTATGGAATGAAGTGAAGTCAGGTAATATAAGAGGTTTCAGCATCGAGGGAATGTTCGTTGAGGAAGCCGTTGAAATGAAAGTGCAGAGTGTTGAATCTTCGTTATTAAAAGAGATTGAACGGGTGCTTTCAATGGTATAAATTTGCCACTCATTGTTTGTTGTTTTAGTTATTGCATTTAGGTTAACAAGAATAGCGGGGCAACGGCTCCGCTATTTTTTTTTCTACTTGTCGGGGGTAAAATTGAGATTCTTCCGTTATAGGAAAAAATACTATAATGAATCTTAAAGAACAAATTCTTGGTATATTCCACAAATTCGGAATTGATCCAAAAGAGCACGGTGTAAAATTCGACACCGAAGTAAAGCTCGAAGCCGAAGCACGTCTTGCGGATGGCAATATGATTTACACAACTGCTAACGATTTCGGTGTTGGTAGTGACTGCTACATGAAAGATGCAGATGGAAACTCTTTCCCAGTTGGTGCTGGCGAATACCCACTTGAAGACGGCAAAGTTCTCATCGTTGGTGAGGACGGCAAGATTGCTGAAGTAAAAGAGGTTGAGGTTGAAACCGAAATGAGTACTGCAGATTTCATGGCAACTATCAAATCATTGTCTGAAAAAATCAGCGTGCTGACCAACGAGCTTTCTGCAAAGAGCGGTGAGGTTGCTTCAGTAAAAGAGGAACTTGCAAAGGCAAAGAACGAAGCCGTTGTAAGTGCTACCGAACTTGCTGCATTGAAGAGCGCACCTGCGACTACTTCAGTAAAAGAAAGAAAGAGCGTATTTAGTGCGGCTCCTGCTCCTGCAAAAAAATGGGAGCAAATGTCTTATCAGGAGCGTGTACTTGCTGAAATTCAAAAAATACAAAAATAATTTAATAAAAAAAGAAAATGGCTACAACTACTAACTTAACCACAACATACGCTGGTAAAGTTGCAGGCGGTTACATTCGTGCTGCCCTGCTTTCAAATGAATCATTAAAGGGCGTTACTGTCCTTGAAAACGTGGACTACAAAGCTGTTGTTCGCAGATTAACTGACTCTATCACATTTGCTGATGCAACTTGTGATTTCACTCCTTCAGGTACTGTTACTTTGAATGAGAAAATTCTTGAGCTGAAGAAGTTCCAAATTCACCGCGAAATATGCAAAGGTGATTTGAATACTTCAAACTTGCTTTACGATTGGGATGCAAAAGAAACTCAAGATGGTGTTCTTCCTGTATCATTGACTGATGCACTTATCGCAAACATCTTGGGCGGTGCTGCCGCTGCAAATGAAACAATGATTTGGCAAGGTCTTGGAACTGCAAACACTTACAAAGGTTTTTGCGAATTGATTCAAGATGCTGGTGACGATCAGAATGCTGGTTCAGGTGCTTTGACTTCTGCTACTATTGTCGGAGCTGTTGAGGATCTCGTTGACGCTTGCCCAGACGCTGTAAAAGGTTCAACTGAAAAGCCTATCATTTACATGTCATTGAACGCATGGGAAGCCTACATGATTGCTTCTGCTGCTGCAGGAAATGGATGGTACACTTACGGAGGTCCTGAAATGCCAAAGCAATACTTGGGTTATCAGATTTTTGTTTGTCCCGGTCTTTACGCAAACCACATGTTGATGACACAAAAGAGCAATTTGTACTTTGGAACAAATCTTTTGAATCAGTGGAATGAGGTGAAAGTTTTGGACATGAGCGAGCTTGACGGTTCAGACAATGTACGTTTCAAGTGTAACTTCTTTGCCGGTGCGCAAATTGGTTTCACAAGTGAAATCGCTACTTGGGGAACTAACTTCTAATCATTAACAAATAATCAATGGGCGGTGTAATAGCCGCCCTTAATAAAATAAAAACATGAGTTGCGCATTAACCACAGGATTCACACTCGGATGTAACGATAGCATCGGAGGTGTAAAAAAAATATATATCGGTTCTTTTGATCAGTTGACTTATACAATAGGTGGAACTCCTGCCGAAGTAACAGCTGGAACAGGAACGGTTTTTACTTATGAGCCGTTAAAAAATACAGGTTCTGCGACTTTCAATCCTACCGTTTCGCTTGAAAATGGCACGGTGTTCTATACTCACAGCGTTTCATTGAGCTTAAAAAACATCAATGCTAATAAGCGTGAGGAAATGGAAGCACTTGCAAAAGCTCGTGTTGGTTTGTTCGTAGAATTAAACAGCGGTGAAATCATCGCTTTCGGTACAACCAATGGGATGTACATGACCGCAGGAACTTTCCAGACCGGAGCTGCATTCGGTGACTTGCAAGGTTATCAGTTGACATTTACAAGTGACGAACCAACTCAGCCATACACGTTAAATGACGCTACTATGACTGCCGCTGGTTACACCGTAAGTTCAACAACTGAAGCTCAATAATAAATTGATATAAATATTAAACGGGTGGGCTCGCTGCCCACCTTTTTTATACACAATGGTTTATCTAAATACAAATACAGCAGGGCAAACATTACGGCTTTCACTCGATGAAGCACGGCAATACTATTTAACTGCATTCACCGATTATTTGCTTTTGATTTATCATGAAGAAAACTCAAACGTGGGTAATTCAATCGCGCAAGTGCCGCCTATTGTTGTGGAAAACCAACGCTATACAGAACTTACGGTAACGACTATCGGACTAACTTTACCCGGGCGTTATCGGTATGACGTATATGGTCAAAATTCAAACAGCAACACAGACCCAAATGATGCAAGCGTTGTTGGTATATGTGAGCGTGGTTATTTGTATTTGAATGATTCAGGCGTTTATTTCGATGTGCCTACAATAACAATTCAAGACGATATAATTTACAATGGATAACAATATAGTCAATGTAAAGTTGCAAGAATATACTCCAGTAAGTTCGGTTGAGCGTGTTGATCGTGGCGGCTGGGTATCTTTTGGGGTAAATAATTTGTTCCCACAATACTTGCGTGAGCTTTCAGAGAGCAGTCCAGTTCATGGTTCGTTGTGCATTTCAATCGGTGACATGATTGCAGGCAAAGGAATCACATCGAATACAGGGCAGGAGCGTGTTGATGCGCTCGATGTTTACGGTCAATACTATGCTGCGTCTCATGACTTCAAAAAATACGGTGGATATTTCGTTGAGGTGATTTATTCAAACGACCGCAAGACCATTGCAAAGTTGAAGCACTTACCATTTGAGGAATGTCGCATTGCGGTTGAGGGTGAAGATGAAGAGGTTATCGGAATTTATCACAGCGAAGACTGGGCGAATACACGCAAGAAAAAAAACAGACCGACATTCATTCCAAAGTTCAATCCGAGCATGGCAGTACAAGAGCCGTCGCAAGTGCTTTGGAAGTTTGCATATACAAGCGGACAGATTTATCCGAATCCTGACTATTGGAGTGCGGTAAATTACATTGAATTAGAGCGTCAGATAGGAATGTACCACGTGAATAACATCATGAATGGTTTATTTCCTTCATTCATTATTTCGTTCTTCAACGGGCAAATTCCACCCGATCAGCAGTGGGATATGAAACGTGACTGGGAGAAGTTACTCACGGGCGCACGCAATGCAGGAAAGTTTTTGATGACTTTCAACGAGCGCGATACTCCAAAGCCCGACATCACTTCATTCCCACTTTCAGATGCTGATAAACAATATCAATTTTTGAGTGAGGAATCGACAAGCAAAGTCATGGTCGCTCACCGAATTACTACACCTTTGATTTTCGGTATTAGAACGCAGTCGGGTTTTGGTTCAAACAAAGACGAAATGGCTGTTGGTTTAGAGATATTCACGAACCAAGTTATCGAGCCAGCGCAACGGTTAATCATTAAAGGTTTCACCGAGATTCTATCGTTTGAAATTCCAAATATTCAGTTGACTGTTATTCCTAACACACCGCTGTCGTTCTCGGTTGCTACCGAACCAGCTCCTGCACCTGCGCCTGTGGTACAATCACTTGAAAAAAAAAAGAGTTGTTGCCACGAATTGAGTGAGTGCCACGAATTAAGTGAGCAGGAAAATTCAACTGTTGCAGATGAACTTATTGCGCTCGGTGAGGATCCACATGAGGATTGGATTTTGATAGATTCTTACGAGGTTGACTACGATACCGACGATGCTGAAAACAAAGAGCTCGAAGTTATCGCAGCGCACGAATTAGCAAGCACGGGCAGAGCAACACCAAATCTTAAAAGTGGACAAGACGCTTTGATTGATGGCAACTACTTCATTACTCGTTACGTGTATGCAGGTGAATTTAGGCATGATAACATGAGGGAATTTTGCCGCAAGATGCTACGTGCGAATAAGCTATATCGCAAAGAGGATATTGTTGCTATGGAAGGCAAAGCGGTCAATCCGGGTTGGGGTCCTAATGGTACAAACAATTACGATATATGGTTCTACAAGGGCGGTGGCAACTGCAAACATTGGTGGCAGAAGACCGTGTGGGTTAATAGCAAGGGCGCAAAGATTAACCCCGAAAGTGAAGATGCTCGCAGGATTGCGGTGGCAAAAGCTGAACGCATGGGTTACAAGGTAAGGAATGAAGCACTTGTTGCAAAGCTACCTGAAGACATGGATTATCGCGGATTCTTACCAACGAATCCAGTGTGGGGCAGAAATGGAAGTGCATATAAAAAATAAAACACAATGGCAGAAGTATTATTCATATCAGAAAACTACATAAAAAAATACACTCAGGTTAACGGTGCGGTTGACCCAAATCTTTTATACCCTGCGGTATATTTGAGTCAAGACAAATACCTTTCGCCCTACTTGGGTGATTCATTATTTGACTACTTAAAAAACGAAATCGCTAACAATACATTGAGCGGTAACTACCAAACTTTGGTGGATGATTATTGCCGTAAAGTTGTTTTGTGGTGGACTATGGTTGAAGCCATTCCATCGCTTACATACAAGCTCGATAACGGCACTTTGGTACAGCGTACAAGCGAAGATGCTTCACCTATTTCTGACTCGGTCATGAAGGATGCTATTGAGCGTGCGAAATCAAATGCAGAATATTATACTGGCGTGTTGGTGGATTATTTGTGTGCGAATAGTTCGCTATTTCCTGAATACTCAAATAACGTCTGGCCGCAACGCTCACCGATAGGCGTAAAAAAGAGCAGTTCAAACTATCTTTTTTCAAGCGGAAACACTGCAATGAATACACGTGGACCAGTGTTTAGTAACTTATTGAGTAAGCTCCCATGACCAAAGAGGAACTGAAAGCACAAATAAAAAAAGAAACTGAAGCCTTGCGCAAGTACGAACGTGAGATGCTACTTAAATTGAAGAAAAATGAATCTAAATCTAAACCCGTTTGACGTTGATTTCGCTGAGCCTGCAATGACTTTCGTTAAGTCATGCACTTTGCTTATAGCTGGCACTGCCTTGGAAGGTGTTGAGCCTGTGCATTTGCCGCCTATTGTGATTGAATGTGCGAAAGTGCTTGCGTACTTGGGTGCATCAGTTGCTTTTTTTAAGTTTATTTTGGTTCTTATTATGGGCAAAAATGTCACAAATGAGAAATGATATGCTAATAATCGCGGTTGTGGTGTGTGTATTTTTTGCATTTGTCATTTACTATGACCACAAACTCGTCAAGCAATCATTTGAAGCAACGAAATCGAGAATAAATAAAATATACGATGGGGCGAAAGCCTTCTTATTCGTTCACTTTTTAGATAACACGCTCAATGATCATGAAGACATTGACGAAATAAATTAAATATGGAAGATTTAACAAATCCCGGAAGCGCAGATTTGGTGCGCGAACTTTTACTCATTGTCATTGGCTTAATTGTCCGAGCCATTGAAAAAAGAAAGTTGAAGAAATCTTTGCAGAATGCCGACTCGGTCGCTGAGTGATGCGGTAAAGGAGCTGGCTGATGCTTATTCGATGGCATCGTTAGCGTACATGATGACTTACCCGAATGCACCGCAACCATTTATTACGTGCGTTTATCGTTCACCTGAAGAACAACTTGAGCTATATGCACAAGGTCGAACAAAGCCGGGCAAGATTGTCACGCAATTAAAGTCTGGAAGCAAGCACAACACGAATCCATCGCGAGCCATTGACATTGCTTTTAGATTGGCTGGTGGTGGATTGACTTGGGATAAAAAGCACTTCATCAATTTTGCGAACATCATTAAAACCATGAATCCTGCGGTGAAGTGGGGCGGTGACTGGAAGAAATTCAAGGACTATCCACATTTCGAAATATGAGTTTACCTAAATACAGAGAATATTTTGAGCCGATTATTTTCGGCAAAAGCACTGAGCCCTACCGCAGTCAAGTGGCACGGGTTTACAAGTCATTAAACCTTAAGGGCGAGTGTTCATTTGATAGCTTTTACAACAACTTCAAACGCTTCAAAAAGCAAGCGGCAAAGTTGAGCATCAAAGAGCAACAATCAGCACCAAAGCAAAACGCATTTTCAGGCTTATTATACGCACTTAAACCCGAGCCGAATCCTCTCGGCTTGCCAACGTCACGCGAATCGGTTTATAGTGCCTTCAAATTGCCTAAAAGCGCGAATGATATTCTTTTGCTCTCAGATATTCACGTGCCTTATCATAACATCGAAGCTCTCACGCTGGCACTTCAATACGGGTTAGAACACAAAGTCAATACGATTATTTTGAATGGTGACTTAATCGACTTCTATGCAATTAGTAGATTTGAGAAAGACCCACGCAAAAGAGATTTGGCTCATGAGGTGAACACGTGCCGAGAATTTTTGACCGTATTACGCAAGTTATTTCCAACTCAGGAAATTTATTTCAAGTGTGGAAATCACGATATAAGGTTTGAGCATTACATCATGCGTCAAGCACCTGACCTTTTAGGACTCGGTGAGTACAATCTTGAAACCTTATTGAAGCTCGAACAACACCGAATCACATTCATACCTGACAAACAAATCATTCATGCCGGGCAGCTCACAATTCTGCATGGTCACGAATTAGGAAAGTCGGCTTTCAGTCCTGTGAACGTGGCGCGATCACTTTACATGAAGGCAAAAGACAATGCTATTTGCGGACATCACCATCAAACAAGTGAACACACCGAACCTTCAATTAACGGCAAGGTTGTGACGTGTTGGAGTGTGGCATGTTTGTCGGAGCTTTCACCTGACTACCATCCATCCGGCAACAAATACACGCATGGTTTCGCTCATATAAAAGTCGAGCCAAGCGGTGATTTTGAAGTTCAGAATTTGCGCATCATTAAAGGGCGCATACGCTAACAAACACCGAGCAAATAACCGCGATGTCCTGTGAGCTGGAATAGTCGCAGGCTAACATCACACAAAATTTCTTCATCCTCGAAAGAAGTGGAATCATTTAGGAAGAGTGCCCTTCTTTGCTTTCGGAGCCTTGCTATCTCCGCGATTTGCTTCTCGTTGTACATATTCAACTTTGTTTTTATAGTGGGCAATTAAGTCCTGTGCTTGCGGCATTGTCAAGCGCAATTCTTTCGTTTTATCCACTTCAAGTTGTTCAAATGACTCTAAGCCTATCCGTTGAATTAAACCCTCACGATACGCAATTAAATTGCCATGCTTGTATTGATTACATGGCACGCATTGACCGTGAACATTCCTTTCATCAAATCTCAAATTCGGAGTTGAACCAACGGAATAAAAATGCCCTGCATCATACTTGCCACGTAATGGTTTGCCACAGCTAATACACCCTTTGCGCTCGTCACGTAGTCGAATATATTTGTTGAATACAGTTTGCAGTTTGCGCTTCCATTCAGCCAGTGTGATGAGTCGTTGCTTGCGTTCCTTCATTTCGGCTTTCTGCTGCTTTTCGCTGACACGTTTAGCGTATTCAATGATGCAGTCAGGATTGAGACACGTAGCTTGTAACGAGCTAAATCGCGGCTTGAATTTCTCAGAGCAAACTTTGCATTTTCTCAACTCCACCGAATTTGTTCGCAGTTCAGATTTGCGAGTATTGTACCCACAATTATTTCGCGCTGACCTTCTGTTGCTTCGGTTAGTAATCGCACGGAATTTTTTTGTTCGCCATTGATTGAGCGAATGAGTTCGAATTCCCAGTTGATTGTGTCACTTCCAGCAACGCACATTGTGATGGTTCCTGCATGATACTCAACTCTCTTGTGGGGTTTGGTTTGTACTGTTATCATTGTTTTGCATTTTGGTTTTCATGTCTTCTGCGCCTGCAATATAACCATTGATAAAATAATCGCGCTCGACTTGGAGTAAATCGGTGCAATAGTTTACAAAGTCTTGGTAAATACTTGCGGCAATAGCTTTGCGGTTCTTGTTTGCCTTGCTTGTATAGTGGCTAATGAGTTGTTCGAGTGGTGTCAATTTAGTGAGGCTTTAATTTCAAAGTGTTCTGAGTTGATGAAGCACGCAGGAAAGCTGCCTGTTTCATCTGTTGCCATTCCAACTTCGACAACTGGGTCGTATATGTATAATTGATTTTGCATTATAGCAACGTACACGGGTGTTTCGGGGTGAAACGATTCGAGTATAACGATGAGTTCTTCTACTGTCACAATTTTAGAACGGAAGATCGTCTGAATTGCCGTTTGATTGTGCAGCTTTATTTTTCAAGTTATCAGTTGCTTGTTGTTCACTAATTTTTAGTGAGAGGAAAGAACCTTTCGCGCCTTGCTTTACCCATCCTGCAATGCGTAATTCTTTGCCGTTTATTTTGACGTTTCCTGTGTAGTCAGGTAGTTTATCACCATCCTGCTTTTTATTGTTCTTAAATAGCGTTCCGCTGTTATCTTGTAATTCGTAAGCCATGTTCAATTAAATTTTTGAGACGTTCTGTATAAGGTTTGCATGATTCAAATTGATAGTTGTTTTTCACGTGCATTAAGTGAGAGCGCAAGCAGTGCCGAAAGTCCAACACTGTCACGTGTGGAGCTGGTTTGTACACTGCCTGCGGTAGCTCACGTGTTAGCAGTTCTTCAGCCTTTGCGATAAGTTCGGACACTTCCTTGCTCGGTGGCGAGTGCTTTAGTCCGAAGGAACTCAGCAATGGATTGTTTGGCTTTTTTTGCAAGTGATGCGATTTTCTTTTTATCGGACTCGCTGACTCGCGCTCCGATTTTGGTGGTTTTTACTTTACTCATTTTTAAGTTGATTGATTATTTCTTGTAATTCTTTTTTGATTGCTTCACACTCATCGCGTAATGCGATAAGCTCCTGAAGTAATTCGCTCTCATTTACATCGGTCAGGTTGTAAACGATGGGCACGTTGTAGGTTGCATTTGATTCCATGTAACAAATTTAGATATAAAATTGTTACAAGAGGATTCCTTCTTCCAAACATTTCGCCCGGAGTAAGTCGCGCAATCTTTCAACCATGTCGTAAACTTCAGGCAACAACCCATCTTGGTATTTGATTATGGCTCGCATTTCCTGATCCATTTCGAGCAAGATGCTTTGCGCTTTCGCTCCTTTAACGGCAGCGTCAAATTCGAACTGCTCGTCTGGAAGGTTGTATGTTAGTGTTGCTTTCATTTGTAGGTTTGATTAAAATAATCCGCTGATGTTCTATCATACCACTTATCAATGGTGCTTTGTTGGTCGGTTCTACCCTCTCGATAGGCTTCAAGTATTTGGTCGCGATACAGTTCTTTCGCTTGTTCAAATACTTCATTCCATTCTTTCATGGTTTTGCTTTGCACTTGTGCATCGTTATTGATTTCATCAATCAGAAATTGTACTGCTGTTTTCATTTGTCACCTCCGTATGTTTCGTTGTAGTAATCTTTGAAATCTTCGCGCAAAGCACCTTCTCTATAACCCTTCCTATAAGCATCAACAATCTGCTCCTTCTCCATTGCTTTGGCTTCGGATAAACACCGTCTAAAATGCTCTCTTTCTTTTGGGTCAGAAAATGGAAGAAAAGGTAATAGGTGTGCAAATAACCACTCCACTGCTGTTTGTTTTTTCATTTGTACAAAGTTTAGTTAATTTATTAAGTTGTTATATAATTCACAAATCTCCGAATAATTGTGCCGTAAAAGACAAGTTATCGCTTTACTTGTTACCAATTTAGTTAGGATTTTGTCAAGTTATGTGTTTACCTTTTTAACCATTTGGTCAAGCTATCGGTTGACTTTCGCTTATTGATTAGTTAGCGGCAAATGCTACTTTTTGCAAGTGCAGCCAAACTTTTCCTGAACTTCCCTTTTTGATACTATACCCATCCTGTATCCGTTATTCCAATACCAATCAATTTCTTTCTTGGCTTCCTTGTCTTTGTAACCTTTATTTGTGACAGCATAAATAATCCCTTCGCAAGACCCCTTACAATAGACAGCAATACCATCTTTTGCTGCATCAGCCGCTAACACTGCATTGGTGCTATTTGGGCTTGACGTTGTTGTTTCAACTGTTTGCATATATTTTACTTTTAGTTATTAATTTGAACTTTTGTGCCTTGATGCCCAAACAGACACCAATGCTTTTACGTTATGCGCCATTATCAAGTTCTTTAATTATGTCCCTAATCGCAAGAGCAAGTGTCTTTGTATCAATCATTCTTAAGTAATTAACTCCGTCAATATTTTGCCAATCACATTTTCTAAATCGCTTGCTGATTAAGAGCATTTTTTCAACTTTGTCAATAAACAACGGGCGCATAACATTTTGTTGCTGCAATGTGGGCAGACCGTTTTCAATTTTACTTTTGTTCATATTGTTGTCTTTAGTTTATTAATAAACTGTTCTGCTGCCAATTCCCACACTGACAGCAACACTTTGCCGTTAGCAGTTATTATCCTTACGCCAACGGATAGATATTTCACTTGCTATTGCTACTAATATAATTGTTACCCAGTATTTCCAACTATTACCAGCATCGAACCAAAATTGAAGTGCGAAGCAAAGTGGAATAAATTCAAGGTTTCTCATTAAAAATCTAAAAACAACTGCTAACAAGTTGTATAGCAAATTGCAGTTTCTATGGTTTTTCATAATTATTACATTTAATTAAGTTATTACTAATTTGACAAGTTAGTGTTTCAAAGTCGGCAACTTGCCATACAACCGACCGTTATACGCAATTCGGCTGGACGATGCAGCGACATAGCTTCTCCCACTTAGCTCTACTTCTGATACTGCGATAAAAACCGCAGCAAAAAGTACCGAAGTCACGTATAAATTAAAGTTGTTTTTTGAATGAGTTATCATGCGTTAATGGTTGTAATAATGGTTAGTGAATGATTTCTCATGCGTTATCTGATTCAGCTTTGATACTCATTACTTTCTTCAAATAAATCGCAAGGTCAAGAGCTTCTTCGTATGCGTGTTGCAGCCATTGCGCTTGCGTTAAATCGGTTCGGTCAACGGTTGTGCCGTACTTCATTAGTCCACGTTCTTCGCGTACTCTCATGTCTGCGATTACTTGCTGAAGGATTGTGCTGGGTTGTTTCATTCCACATCAATGTATTTGAACATTACTTCATTCAATGTTTCGCGCCACATTTTTTCAAGTTGGTTTATTCCCCAATTTGTTTTTGTGTTTAGCTTTTCAGACCATGCTTGGTCTAATTTTTTAAGGATTTCACTCGTTTTCATTTTACAAATATTGTTGTTGATATTCTATAATTAAAGGCGATATTTTTTTTAATACATCTTTAGCGGATACTAAATCTTTCATACAAAACCATTCCTTTCTTACTTTATGTGGTTTTAGGTTTATATGTAAATATCTTTCACAATCAAATGGTATTGTGCTAACTGTTCCTATAATTGGGTTAGCCGTTTGTAATTGTCTTAATCTCCATTCCAAACTAATTGTTTTTCCTATTTTGAAATACAACTTATCAAAGTTATTTACTGCATCCATAAAAACAATATAAGTTAATGATTCTGTATAGCTATCCCTTCTTACTTTTTTGCGTTTTTTTTGCGATTCCACAAAGTATTTTTGGTATTCATTCATCGGCTTTCCGCTCGCGGGAATTTTGAATGTATTCATATCTCGCCCTGATTTGACATTTCTTCTTGGAATCTGACCGCCCTGTACATTTCAAAATCCATTTGCTTGCCGTTGTAGGTTGCGAATTGTTTCATGCCACGTAACTTGTCGTATTCGCTGATAACCTGATTTTCAAACGGTGTGCGCTTGCTCACGTATGGCTCAGGATCATTGCGCTTTGCCTTTGTCGAGAGTTCATCCATGATTTTTTTGATAGCCGTATTGAAGTTGTCAAGGCTCATGATGTCTTTGTTTTGTTCGCTATTCTTCTGCATTTGTTCGTGTACAATTTTTTCCGTTCTTTCAATGTCATAGGTTCGAAGCCAGTCCATGATTACCGCGCCATCGAGCCTATTGTAAATCTTGCCGTACTTTCCTGACATCGCTGCCCTGAAGCATTGGGAAAAATCCTCAGCACTAAAGTAATAAAAGTTTTCTTTAATGATGTCGATTGTCATTTCGATTTGTGGCAACGTCATTTGCCTTTCGAGGTTGAAGTAGACTTGAAGTTCATCCAGTCTATTCGCGAGTAATAAGTTTACTGCATTGTCACCTTCAAGGCGTTGCAGTTTTTTTAGGGAACATACTGAAATAATTTGGTTCCTGTCGCTTTGCGTAATAATCTGCTGCTCTTTGCTCATTGTTGTTTGTGTTATTGGTTTGTTTATTGTTATTCATCCATCTGCGAATGGTGGCTTTTAGGTCTTTCATTTTGTTTTTGCCTATCACCCAACCTTTGCTTTCGTAAAAGTCGTGAAAGTTTTGTGCTTCCATTCTAACTTTTGATTCATTCCAGCGATTGCCTGCGGCTTGGTTTAGTTCGGTCATGTAATCATAAACATCTTTTGGTTGTGGTTTCACAAATTTATTTGCATTTACATTCTCATTTACATTTAGATTAAGATTTACATTATCATTTACATTATCATTATCATTTACATTAGCTTCGGTTTCGCTTCGCTTTCGCTTATTGTTCGCTTCCGTTTCGCTTCTGTTTCGTTTCTGTTTTGGTACAGTTCCGCTTGCGTATCGCTTCAAGTTCGCATCTAATTGCGGCTTTACCAACGTGAATACAGTCTTCGCCAGTCCTGTGAGTTCGGTTTCTTTGAAATTTAGGGCATACTCAAATATTGCTGAGTAGACTTGTGCTTGAAGTTCGGGCGAAAGTTCTTTAATGGCTTCGTAAAAGCTCCGATAAAAGATTGTTGAATCTCTCATATAAATACCCACCACTACACACAAAGGCTACCCGGCGCACGGATGTGCTATGGCAATGTGGCAGTGATGGGATTTTG
>Ga0214923_10001691_pt1 | contig 30852 bp, 34 predicted proteins | sample LL1510_MetaG_FD_177993 | JGI IMG/M metagenome (GOLD analysis project Ga0214923, IMG submission 177993) | Freshwater microbial communities from Lake Lanier, Atlanta, Georgia, United States - LL-1510 | ecosystem: Environmental > Aquatic > Freshwater > Lake | place: USA: Georgia | collected...
TTCTTCAAAATATATTTACATATTTCGAAAAATTCACATAAAAAATAGACTCTATAACTATCTATATGACCAATATTACATTTATCAATAAATATAAACCATATTATATAAATGATTTCTGTTTAGACGATAAATTATTATATACATTGAAAATCTTGTTAGAAATTGATAATCTCAACATTTTATTTGTAGGAAATTCGAATTCTGGAAAAACCACGTTATTGTATGCTCTCATACGAGAATATTATGGTTTAAAAAAAGACGCATCATTACCAGAAAACAATATTTTGTTCATCAATAATCTGAAAGAACAAGGTATACAATATTTTCGCAATGAAATGAAAACGTTCTGCCAATCACATAGTAGTATATATGGAAAGAAAAAATTAGTCATCATAGACGACATTGATAATATCAATGAACAAAGTCAACAAGTCTTTCGGAATTACATTGATAAATATCGCAACAATATTCATTTTATATCCGTATGTTCAAATATACAAAAAGTCATTGAAAGTATTCAATCGCGCCTACAACTTATTAAATTAAATCCACCGAATGATTCACAAATTGAAAATATTATGAATACGATTATCAAAAATGAAAATATAGAAATCGACGAAGAATCCAAACAATATTTACTACTTATTACGAATGGTTCTATACGTAATTTGATTAATTATTTAGAAAAAATGTATATATTGGGCGAACCCATTACCATAGAATTATGTAAAAATATATGTTCGAATATTTCATTTCACGAATTTGAAAAATATGTTGAGCATTTAAAACAGAATCAATTAACAGATGCTATACAATTGCTCTATAATATACACGATTATGGTTATTCGGTCATTGATATTTTAGATTATTTTTTCAGTTTTACCAAACTAACCAATGTAATTGACGAAGAAACAAAATATCGCATCATTCCTTTTTTATGTAAATATATAACTATTTTCCATAATGTACATGAAGATTGTATTGAATTAGCACTGTTTACCAATAATTTAGCGAATATCATACATCAATAAAATTGAAACTATTTGACCGGCCAATATCATAAAAAACAATTTATAATTATGTATTCTACCATCGATCCCACTTCTTATTGCGATAACATTTTATTTTATGTTTTTACAACATACATGATTTGTATGATTGTTTTAGAAATAATCACTCAAATTACCTACTGTCTTAGGCAAAATTTATCAATTGTTAAACCGCTTAATTAAACTTCCACCGCTGAGCGCAGCCATCGCAATCGGATACATACTATATCGTAATACCATACTCCTTATCTTATTCATCTCAATGAACATGGCTTTGAAATATATTTTCCAAAATACAAATAAAATTGTAAACAGAATACTCAGTGAAAAACTTTATATGTAGGCGAGAACTTTAGAATAAATCTGGGAAAATAAATATATATATTTATTTTAATCAGTATATTTTTTTATAATGACGAAACAAATTTTTAAAAATGATGTCCCGAACAATTATTTCTACTCTTTCTTGGACAAAATTTGTTTAAAAACAGAAAAATATTATTTAATTGATATGAATGCTTTTAGAAAAATGTTGTTTTACAACTATCACGAAGAATTTTGTGAAACATTAAAACATTATTATCATTTATCTAAACAATTTTATTTGGATCGCAAAATGTCCTATAATTCCTTTACTACCATCGTTAGACAAATTTGTAAAAATAATAACATAATGTTTACTTCACAAATAAAATACAACGAATCCAAATATAATATTGATTATTTAATATACTTTTCATTAGATGCGCATAAATAAAATACAAATATAGTATATATTTTATGTTTAGCCCAAAAATAAATAATTATTTAATGATGTTTGGCGTGGTTGTAGTATGTAGTTATGTAGCCAATAGATTTAATCAAAGTTTTCAAAATAAAGATGAATATGATTTGATAAAGAAATATTTGTTGAATGACTCGCCTTTGTATGGATTCAACCGACCCAAAATATGGATTCATTCCAAATATGAAGTGAACGCACGTTGCTGGAAAGATTTTCATTCTCGCAATACCACCGATTTAAATCAACCTTATATCCATTTAACTATCAAAACGATTATTAATCATTGTGGAAATGATTTTAATATTTGTTTGATTGACGATGAAACATTTAGTAAATTAATACCGAATTGGGATATCGATGTAGCCAATGTAGCCGAACCAATGAAGTCGCATTATCGTGAATTAGGAATGATGCAATTATTGTATTATTATGGGGGGATGATTGTTCCTAACTCCACGGTTTGCTTGAAAAACTTGAAAAATTTTTATTTAGAAAATACCCAAGGCAATCAAGCCTTTGTATGTGAAAACATTAATCGTAATGTGAATTTATTAAAACAAAAACAAAAGTTATTATTCACTCCGGATACTTCTTTCATGGGCGCACCTAAAAACAATGAAACCATTCGTGAAATGGTGGAATTCTTGAAAAGAAAAAATAACAATCCTCATTTTTCGAATGAAACTGATTTTTTGGGCGAAAGTTCTCAATGGTGTATTGAAATGATACAACAACAACGCATGAATTTGGTGTTTGGACAAAAGATTGGTGTTAAAACCCAAAACCGTAAGACCATATTATTAGAAGATTTGATGGAGGAGGATTATTTGGATTTAGACAGTGATACAGTAGCTATTTATATTCCTAGAGAAGAAATATTGAACCGACCAAAATATCAATGGTTTGCTGTGATGAAAGGTGAAGAAATATTGAAATCAAACTTGATTATCGCGAAATATTTACAAGCATCGATTGTTGATAGCACAAATGAATATCATGCGCCTACCGAACAAAAAAGTGTGGTATCGATCTAGGGAAACCTACGGTTTCCCCTAGGACCCCTTCCCTTTTTGTTTGTGTGATTGTAGATAATTTATTATAATGATAATAAATTATAATTCATAAAATCATATAAAGAAACACAGATTTATTTCTTAATGGAACCGACAAGCGAACCTACCAACAATAAAATACAACAATCGATAACTACTATCCACGAGTTATTTTCAAAATATGAAAACGACAAATATATGACTGAAAAAACACAACATTATATTTGTAATCAACTTCCAAATATTCTTGAAAATATACGAATTACCCACGAAAACAGCGTAAGCCGTATTGAAGAAATGAATTTCGAAAAGAATATGTTTATTCATAATTTTTTATCCAACAATCAATATTTTTACATCCCCTCTACTGAAAAATTCTTCATTTATGAAGGGAATCATTATCAACATATTAGTGAAGACGACATTCTACATCATGTCCTCTCCACTATTTCCCGCGACCGCAACCTAATGTCCTGGAAACAATTAACCAAAAAAAACATCATGAAACGTATCAAAGAGAATAATTTATTGAAATCGATCCCCGAGTCTAACACCATTCAATCTATATTGAATGAACTCATTCCTAATTTATTCGCCAACAAGTATGAAGCCAAATATTTCCTCACAATTCTTGGCGACAATCTCTTCAAAAAGAATACAGACCTCATTCATTTTATTGACCCCTCTGCCAAACAATTTATACGCGAACTGAATGATTTTGCCCAATTCTATATCGGCACAAATCTATCTCAAACATTCAAATTCAAATACCACGACAATCACGAATACACCAACTGCCGTCTAATCAACATCAATAATTGTAAAAACAATAATTTATGGTCGTCCTTATTAAATGAACATATTTTGGATTTTATTTGTGTCGCGAGTCATTATTCTATCCGTTTTAACAGTTCGGATGAATATGTAATCAATCATAGTTATCAACCCGATTTCGTGAAAAACGTGTTTTATTTGAAAGATTTAACACCTACTGAAATGGTTAGTAAATTCACCGACGAATTTTTACAAATTACGTTCCCAGCGAATGAGATGAAAACGATTTTGAACCAACAATTAGCGATTGATAAACAAAGTGAAATTCGGGCAACCCAAATTAGTTGGAAAAATATGCTATATTTATGGCGAAAATATTTGGCGAGTAAAGGATTACCCAATATTATGTTTCAGCAAACTTTCAAGAACTTATTGATTGAGAAATTCACCGACTATTATGTAGAAGACAAAGACGCATTTATTGGAATTTGTAGCGAACACTTACCATTAATTCAACAATTTTTACAATTTTGGTCGGATACGATAACCTATGATGAAAACGAAATTGATTTCGAAATTGAAGAAATTATCATTTTATTCAAACAATGGTCGGAATGTAAAAATGAAATGCCGTCGACACTCTCCGATAAACAAATTTTGGATTTAATCGCCTATTATCATCCCGATATTGAAATTGAAAAAGATAAATATGTATGTAAAATTCGTTGTTCATTATGGGATAAACGTTTAGATATACAAGTCGCCTTAGAAAATATGAAAGAAACCTTGCGTTTAAAATATTATGTAGAAGAAGGCGGAATCGAAAATTATGATAATTTGAACTCTTCTATTGCGGGTAGAAATATATCCATCTATGACGCATATAATTTTTATTGTAAATTTTTTTCCAGTATGAATGGTAAACAAATCGTAAGTAAATCATACTTTGATAAATATGTGTTTGAAAATTTGGCGGTTTATATCACAGATTCTAGATATATTAGTTCTGATTGGATTGTTGAATAATATTTTATTTAGAAATTATAAAATATATCGGTTGTATATAGAATGAGTGATAACAATTGGCCTTATCAATGGAAAATTCATCATAATACATTTGATACTACAACCAGTGGTATGTTTGGAAAAAAAATGTCTGAACATGAGAAACAAATGTATAGAATTAAAAACTATAAGAACCAGACATTGGTGAAAAAAGACGGATCAAAAATAGTAGTATTAGCACCCGCACCAACGAATCAACCTAGTTTTAGACCAAATGGAAAACATTGTAGTGATTATGAATACAAATTGATACCAACAAATGTAAATTTAGAAGATCCAGAGGTGAAAGAATGGTTAGAATTATTCATAAAACATAATGGTGATTCTGTCTACATTTTCAAAAAATGTAATGTATGCGATACACAATTCACTTACTATGAAATTGCGTTGGGTAATCAATCGTCAAAAACAATGAATAATTATCCCGAAATAACTATGAACACCTATGGTTGTGAAAAACAGGAAGATTCTGAGTGTCGTGAAGATGATATAAAGTACTGTAGGAACGGTGGTAAAAAAACGAGAAAACAGCGCAAGCCAAAGAGTAGAAAACAAAAAAAATCAAAATCAAGACGCCAGCGTAAATAAATAAAATATACTTTCATTTGAATTATATTTTATTTCTCAAGCGATTTATTCTTTATTTTTCTTGGAGTTATTTTTCTTTACTGCGCCAAATTCTCCCTTCTTGGCGAAATATCCGTGTTGTTGTAGTCTCTTTTCCTTCTTAGCAGTTCTGTGTTTGGCTGCGGAAACAATACGTCCCCATTTATTGCGGTATAAATTGCGACGAGTTAAATTTCCAGTGGTCTTGTATGCGGTTCTATTCCACACTTGTGCTCTTGAACCAACTAATTCGTTATATTGTTTACCATAGATATGATAAGTTCCGTCTTCACTACGAGTATGAGTCATTATATATTAACTAAATATTTTATTTTTCACTATTTTTTTTAGAACTTCTATTTTTTCTAGTTGATTTTTTAACATATCCGAACTTTCCTTTTTTGGCGAAATATCCATATTTCTCTAAACGTCTTTCTTTCTTTGCGGTCTTAAATTTATCTGCGGAAACAATTCTTCCCCATTTGTTCATGACTAAATCGCGTTTGCGTAAACTTCCACTTGTTTTATACGCAGTTCCATTCCATACTTGTTCTCGTGAACCAAATAATTCCTTGTATTTCTTTCCTTCAATATAATAACATCCATCAGCTTGTCTAACTGGTCTTTTCATATGTAATATATACATTACCTATAAAATATTTTATTGCTAAATCTGTTCTAACAACATTTATTAGGCTTTGTTGTTCTTATGTATTGTGCATAACGCATACGCGTGCTTAAGGTAGGGTCATTGGATGAAGTTGCTATTTTATTATAACCTACGCAATTACATTGTTGTTTTTGTTGGCAGTATTTGATAATATTGAACATTGTATATTATACGGAGAAATGATGGTCGTGAAAAATTGAATTTTTAAAACTACTTTTTATTGCGAATATATTATAAACGTTATTACATCTAGAATGTCGCTCTCAAAAACAAACTCCTCTAACAGTATGACTTCCGACGAAACCCTCGCATTACAATACCAAAAGAAAACCGACAAACAACATATCTTAGATAATCCTGATACATATATTGGTTCAGTCGAAAATGTAGATGCTGATATGTGGGTATTCGATGACGCTTCTCAAAAAATCGCTCTAAAAACCATCGAATATATTCCTGGTTTGTATAAATTATTTGATGAAGGCATTGTGAATTGTCGAGATCATGTTATTCGCATGATTCAATCTACGATGTTGGAAAAAAAATTCGTTACGCATATTGATATTGATATTACCGAAGATGGAACGATTACGCTAACCAATGACGGCAACGGCATTGATATTGCTAAACATCCTGAATATGATGTTTGGATTCCGGAAATGATTTTCGGCCATCTTCGCACTTCTACCAATTACAATAAAGACGAAAAAAAAATAGTCGGCGGTAAAAATGGTTTTGGATTCAAATTAGTGTTGATTTGGTCAGAATATGGTAAGGTTGAAACGGTGGACCATGTTCGTGGTTTAAAATACGTTCAAGAATTTCGCAAAAATTTAGATGAAATTTGTCCTCCATCTATTACAAAATCCTCTGTAAAACCCTATACCAAGGTTTCATTCAAACCCGATTACAGACGTCTTGGAATTCAAGGGCTAACTTCCGATATGTTATCCCTCTTGAAAAAGCGTATCTACGATATCGGTGCGATTACTGACCATTCTATCAAAAAAATCAAAATCAATTACAATAACGCACTCATTCCAGTGAAAAATTTCCAACAATATATTGATTTGTATATCGGCAACAAAGACGAAAGCAAACGCGTCTATGAAATGTCTGATGAACGATGGGAATATGCGGTAGCACTCTCTCCTACCCACGAATTTATTCAAGTATCGTTTGTAAATGGTATATGTACGTTCAAAGGTGGTAAACACGTTGAATATATTACTGGTCAAATTACGCGTAAATTATGCGATTATATTGAAAAGAAGAAAAAGGTCAAGGTAAACGCAAACGCGATTAAAGAACAATTGATATTATTCTTACGATGTGATGTAGAAAATCCATCCTTTGATAGTCAAACCAAAGATTTTATGAATACACCTTCCGCCAAGTTCGGTTCATCTTGTTCCGTATCCGATAGTTTTATTGAAAAAGTCGCCAAAATGGGCGTCATGGATTTGGCTTGTTCCCTTACGGAAGCCAAAGAAAATAAATTGGCGAAAAAGACCGATGGTTCGAAGACGAAAAATATCCGCGGCATTGCGAATTTCATAGACGCCAATCTAAGTGGAACTGTTCAATCCAAAGACTGTATTCTCATTTTATGTGAGGGATTAAGTGCTATGTCGGGTATTGTATCTGGTTTATCGAGTGAAGACCGCAATACCATCGGCATCTATCCATTGAAAGGAAAACTACTGAATGTCCGTGGCGAACAAGTGAAGAAAATCGCGGAAAATAAAGAAATCGCGGATATTAAAAAGATATTGGGATTAGAAACGGGCCGCGAATATTCCACCATTCAAGATGTTCATCAACATTTACGATATGGTAAAATTATGTATATGACTGACCAGGATTTAGATGGTAGCCACATCAAAGGTTTATGTATTAATTTATTCCATAGCGAATGGGCATCTCTAGTGAAAATTCCGGGCTTCTTATCCTTTATGAATACTCCTATTCTTCGTGCGAAAAAGGGTTCACAAACATTGCTCTTTTACAACGATGGCGAATATGAAACGTGGAAACAAAGTCTCGGACCACAAGGCACCCACGGATGGACCATCAAATATTTTAAGGGATTAGGAACATCTACCTCGGCCGAATTCAAAGAATACTTTGCGAATAAGAAAATCGTGGATTTCGTATATATTGACCAAACGAGTGATGATACGATTGATAAAATATTCAATAAAAAACGCGCTGATGACCGTAAGGAATGGTTAGAAAATTATAACAAGAACGCTTATCTAGATACATCCAAGAAGCACGTATCGTATCAAGAATTTATCAATAACGAAATGATTCATTTCAGCACATATGATTGCGCACGTTCGATTCCAAATATGGTAGACGGTCTAAAAATATCACTTCGCAAAATCTTATATTCCGCATTCAAGAGAAAATTAACAAGTGAAATTAAAGTCGCTCAATTCTCTGGGTACGTTTCTGAACACAGTGCGTATCACCACGGTGAAGCGAGCTTAAATGGTGCGATTGTAAATATGGCTCAAAATTTCGTCGGTTCAAACAATATCAATCTATTGAATCCGAACGGTCAATTTGGAACACGATTACAAGGTGGTGATGATAGTGCTTCGGAAAGATATATATTCACTATGTTGAATTCGCTAACTCGTTATATATTCCCTGAATCGGATGATGCCGTATTGAGTTATATCAATGATGATGGAACAATCGTTGAACCCGAATTTTATGCGCCTATTATTCCATTCGCACTCATCAACGGTATTTCAGGCATCGGCACTGGTTTCTCATGTAATATCGCGCCTTACAATCCAAAACAAATCATCGGTTATTTACGCAATAAATTATTGGGTCAATCCAATGAAGGCAGTGAATTCGTTCCTTATTATGAAGGGTTCAAAGGCAGTATTCGCAAATTAGCCGACCAAAAATATTTAATCAAGGGATTGTATGAAAAAATCGGCGACGACAAAATTCGCATCACTGAACTACCCGTCGGAACATGGACAATGCCTTACACTACTTTCTTAGAAACATTGATGGATGGAAATACATTGGATAAAGCCGGTAAGAAAATTCCGCCTAGCATCAAAGATTTCACATCGGTTTCTACTGAAGTCGCGGTTGATTTCACCGTTATCTTTCCAAAAGGTAAAATACAAGAATTAGAAGCATCCGTAGATGCGAACGGATGTAATGGCGTGGAAAAATTATTGAAATTATTTACAACTATCAGTACCACCAATATGCATATGTTCAATTCCGAATTCAAATTACATAAATATTCTACGATCGAAGAAATTATTGATGATTTCTATGGAGTTCGTTTGGGTGTGTACCAAAAGCGAAAAGCATATTTGGTCGAGGATATGGAGAAGAAATTAATACGATTATCGAATCGAGCAAGATATATTCAAGAGACATTGAACGGTACCATTGATTTACGTCGTAAAACCGCCGAACAAGTATCTACCTTATTGACTGGAATGAAATTCGCACTTATCGATGGTGATTACAAATATTTGATTAAAATGCCGATGGACTCGGTGACTCAAGAAAATGTAGCCAATATTATGAAAGAAAAAGAAAATACGGAAGCCGAATTGGCGTTATTGAAATCCACTACCTTAGAAAAAATGTGGGTTCATGAATTAGATGTATTGAATACTGAATATGATAAATATAAATTATACCGCGAACAAATCCAACGAGGAAGCGGAACTGAAAAACCAAAAAAAACGATTAAAAGTAAAAAATAGATAATTATACAACTGTAAAATTAGTTTAACAACTTTTTTTATTCACAAATAAACGTTTGCGAAATAATATAGAAAAAACGATATATTTATCTTTATCTTCAATGTATTGGACAGATATAGACCATTCTTTCTGTGAAAGTAGTATTACGGGTCTTCCGGAATATTACAACTCGATATCTTCCATTTTTATTATTTTGTTTGGATTATATGGTATCAAAAGTATATATAATGAATTGTTTGTAGATATTTTGTATTCAAATTTGATTATTGTAGGGTTTGGTTCATTCGGGTATCATTGGTATGGAAATATTGGATGGGGGTTATTTGATGAAATTCCAATGATATTGGCTATTTTTACTGGTATTATATACGTAGACAACGTTCACTATCTCATATCTAAGTCCACGAAAAATACGATTGTATCCTTGATAGAGTTGAATTATAAAAAAAAATTCAAAACACTCGTCTATTTATTCGCAATGAGTTATATAACGATTATAAATGTAATGTCTAATTATCGCAGATTATTTCCTACTATTTTTGGGTGTGTCGCCGCATATTTGTATTATAAAATTTTCGTTGTATTGCGGCTATTAAATCCTGAAATTAAAGAAAAAGTGTTAGACAAAGCATATTATTCTTTAATAACTATTGCAATCAGTGGAACCGTATGGGTATCTACCGAACTAACTTGTAATTACGTAAAAAGCGCGATTTTATTGATTGGTCATCCAATGTGGCATTTTTTTATTGGACATGGCTTTTATAATCTTATACAAGTCGTATATTTTATCAAACTGAACAATACAAAATATTCATTGAAATACAATTCTCTATATTTGCTGAAAAGAGATCCCGAATTAGTCGATTTTTTATAAAATTGAATTACTTTTTTGATATTATTCCGAAAACAACACAAAAACAAAACAATATAATAAACAAACTGAACAAACATGTTATCCCCCAGTCATTCTATTGATATTGGATTTTCCAATTCTTTCGTCAATCGTATGAATCATTCTACGATTATTCCTTTGTATTTTACGCAGGAACAACACTCACAAGAATCTCTCTATAAACCAATCACCGAAGAATACGTTGATTTATTGGACATTGTCGAACGTGGACATTTAACCGAATCGGTTCGAGAGAAACTATTATCTCCTACAAAAAAACAGGGGTTCTTTCATTCCATCATCGCAGTCATCAAAGAATTCGTCGAAGAGGATTAGACACGATACTTATCTATTTCCATCGAATAGAATTCAATATTAAACCAAAAAAAGAAAATAAAAATATAAAAATAGTATAATGATGAACTTTATTATACTATTTTTTACTGCCGTTCTTTATTTACCCTTGATTCAAACTTTTTTTTTAAACTTCAAATTCGGCAAAAAATTAAATATCAAAGAACGAGAGTACAAAGAACAACTAACTTATAGATTACCTCCCCATAAACAACTAATCATCAATAAAATCAATGGGTTTTATGGACTCATTGGACCCGATATAAATATAAGCACGGTATCTAATTTATTTGACCTTTTTATTGGCGATGGAAATATTCAAGGGGCGTTTTTCGAAAATGGAAATATTACTCTCATCAAGCATTTTGTTCGAACGGATAAATTGAAATATGAAGAAGAGAACGGCAAAATCCCCAACAATAATTTCGTGAAATTCATTTTTTCAGTATTCAATACTGTAAAATTATTACCCGATATGATGGGTTTAGCCAATACGGCGTTAATCAATATTCGCAATCAAATATATGCCCTCTATGAACGAGACCAACCCTATTTATTAAATATAAATTTCGAGAACAAGGAGATTACCACCGTTGAAAAACGATTCATCCAGAATATTCAACATATTTCGGGTCATACCAAATATATTAACAACACCGTCGAAACCATTGATTATGATGTTCTAACAAATAAAGTCATGTATTATCAATTGAATGATGAATTTAAAACTCTCTTTCGTCGTAATATGAATACGAAATATATGCCGGTGGTTCATGATTTTTGGAGTACCAATGATAAAATCATTTTTGTGGATTCACCTTTAACGATGGATATGGAGAACTTTTTTAAAAAAAGTATTCCTGTATTATTAAACAAAAAACAACGAACATTCATTCATGTATTCGACAAAAAAACGAATGTAATAGAAACCTATTCTACCAATGATAGTTTTTATATGTTTCATTTTGCCGATTTATTAGATACACCCGAATCGATTCATATCTATGGTTCTCTTTATGATGAATTAGATTTTTCCGATTTAAATATCAAAGGCAATTATCGCGAAATTATCTTATGTAAAACAAATAAAACGGTTTCTATAAAGAAAATAAGAGAACTTGAAAAATTCGATTTAGATTTTCCAATTAAATTCGACGATAAAATCGTTTTTCGCAATATACATAATAAAACCATCAATGGGTTTGTCGTATTTCATAAAATGAAAATAATCAAGGAAATCATTTTCAAAAATCTTTGTATATGTGGAGAACCCGCATTATTGATGGTAGATAAACAACCCTATATTGTCGCATTTGCTTATTCTAAAAAACGAAATTGTATTTTATTCGTGAATTTACATAATTATCAACAAATTATCATTGATGTTCCAGTTCAATTGAACATCGGGTTCCATTCGTTATTTATTCAAAAAAATTGAAAATCTATATAATATATTACAGAATTATATAGATATAGATAATATGGATAACAGTTTAGAAATCGGAATCATTATTACTGCCCTCATATATAGTATCATTGTAAGCTATTTAACAATAAAATCAGTATGTGTTTGTGATAACGATAAACACGACGAAATAGACAAATTATAATAAAGGAGTTTAACATTTGTTGTAATTACTTACCCCGTCCCATATAATATTGTATTTATTACTCCAATCCTTTTGTTGACATAATGAAGATTTGCCCATAGATGACCAACCTACTACTGAAAAATCAATGCGGGGGTTTGTAATCACCGTATTTCCGACCATTGTATTTGCTGAAACAAAACCATATGTTGTATTTGGTGTCAATAAGATTGTTCCATTTGTTTTATCGTAGATTGTTCCAATATTGGTTTTACCATTGGCTGGTACAATACAATAACTTCCATCACTTACCCAATAATCAGGACAGGTATTTGCTACTGGTGGAAATTGAACAGTATTATCTTTTCTGAAATGTAATTGAATACCAATGTAAGTTAATATTATAATTAATAATACGATAGCGATGAGTATAACAATTGTATAAAAGTCCATTATAATATTATCATATATTTTTTTATCTATCGAAATATTCACCTAATTCCTAAATAAGTTGATATTTATTTCTTCTATAAGTTTATACGAGTAATATGTCCTTCAATCCAAGTTTCATTAATAATGTAAATAATATATTAAATTTAGAAAGATATAATGGTAGAGTGAATATCGTCGAACCTCCTTCCCCTGATATTCGCTTTCAAATGCAAGAAAAAATTGCTGTGAAAAACAAAGCGACCGAATATCGCGAAGCTTTAGGTGGTATTTGGGAGTCTAATGTTTTAGCACAAGTTTATTTTTGTGCCGGAAATATTCAAATCATTCAAAACGGTTTACGCGCAGGTGTATACAAAATGTCCAATGGCGATTTTGTTATCCCTGAACAAAACTTGGATAATTTGAAAATTATTATGCGCAGTATCTATTTACAATATGCTGAACATAATGCTACCAATATAACCGAACAAGTCGCCCGATTGAATAAATTGGTATTAGACTACGCCATTCCAAACGTCTATAATGAAGCAATGGCCTACATGAAATATACGCAAGACCAAAGCACATTGGTTTTACCATTTGAATTACCAAGACATCACGACCGTGATTATAAACAATTAGAATTAAAAAATTTCTTGTAAGTCTTTTCACAAATAACAATTTAGTATGAATAATTTGTTATTCTTTTGTAATTTTAGGTTTCAAATCTAACTTTGTTAACGCATATTGGCCGCATGGACCACAATGATCTTCATTGGATAAATCGATTTTATAATTCGTTTTTTTATTACATTGTTCTATATTCCATCTACCTACCGGCTTAGGTAAATCTTTGGGAAGGAATTTTTTCCAAATAGCTTTGAGTAGTTTCATATATATAATAACGTTGAATATCTTTAAGTTTTTTATTTTATTATAGTTTGAAATGAATGACCCGGGGTTGTTCTCCAAATGTGTAATCTAACTTTGATAATGCTACATCGTGTTTAAATAAATAAAACACATTATCCAGTTTTCTGCCTGCTTTCTCCTCCCCATATTCGTCTATATCTACCGAGTATTCTACATCAGTCGTCATTTCCATATGTTCGCTCATTAACAAACGCAAATTTTTCGTTTCAGGCAATAAATCCTTCACTTGTATTTCTACCGCACTCTTTAATATATCGCGGTCATCCGTCTTTTCATATTCTTCGAGCAATATCTTAATATTTTCTATGTATTCGAAAATAATCTCCCGTTTCTTTTGTATCAATTCTTTCTTTTGTGGATTGTTGAAGTTCTCATTATGTTTATCTAACAAATCTTTCATTCCAGCACTTAACATAGTATAATCCTCCAATTCTTTTTTGAATTTTTTGATGGATTTGTGTTCATCTACATAATTGAATAACGTATCTAATTTTTGACGAATAATTGTATCTTTTGATTCTTCTTGAAACACCTTGTATTCATATAGTTTTGTTTGAACCGAATCAAAACTTCCCGCATATAATTCTATGTTCAATTTACAAGGGTCTTTGGTATCTCCACACATCGCAATATATGCGTTGTCTTTTTTTGTAAAAATCGTTCCCACCGCTCGTTTACATTTGATACATTTAGGTTTCAACATACTTATTTGTTTTCTAGCGATTTTGATATTTTTTTCACTTTTTTTATATAACTCTTTTTTCTGTTCATACAATTTCGTTTCATAGGCCGATTTCAATTTAAAATATTTATTTAAACTTTCATGATAATTTAATTGATGTTCAATATCATCTTCTTCTATTTTTTCATTAGGTATGATAGGTGAATTGCGAAATTCAATTGCGGGGTTGTTTTCATAAACAAAATCTACCAATTCTTGTGGTAAATTCTCGATAAGAGTTATTTTGTTATTTGAGATATTGAGAACCCGGAGTTTATATAATCCTTGTAAATCTAAATGAGTGAAATGATTGAATGAACATTTTAATTCTACTAATTCTTTCGGAATGTTCTCTATTTCAGTTAAATGATTATGCGATAGATTCAAATGAGTTAACTTGTTTAATTCGGCTAAATCAATCGTAGACAAATAATTTTCGGTTATTTCTAAATGGACAAGAGAACTTGGTAAATTTTCTATGGTAAATAATAAATTCTTTTTACATACAAATTTGGTAATCCCCTCTGGAATATTCAATATATTTGTTATCTCTCCATCGTTCAATATGATCGTATCAATATTGCGGAAATCTTCTTCTTTTAAAATGGATAAATCTATATCACCTCGTAAATGTTCTCGTATATCTAATGTTTTTAATGTGCGATTCATGTTGTCTAAAACATCCTTCAACTGTTGTTGAGCGGTATTGTTTTCGTTTATAATCGTTTCTCGTTGGTCCTTTATAATATTCATTTATGTATTATAGGGATAATATTTCCACCAAAATAACCAGAATTGACTAAAAAATTGAATTACTTTTTTATGAATTATATAGATGATACACAACAAAAACAACACAGCAAAACCAAAACCAAAACAACCAGCAACAAAGAATGAATACCATGAACAGTATTAAAATGTATATTCCTCGCATGTTAGGAACTACTACTAGTAGAGATGTAGTCAATACATTCAAACATTTGAATATCGGTAATGTATTTTACATTGATATGCATAAACGTGTAAATGAAAATCAAAATGCGTATTATTTTGCGTTTTTAATCGTCAATTTGTTTGATACCCCTGAATCCAAAAAGATTGAAAATGTATTAAACAATACCGGTATTACGCGTGTGTATTACAACAAAGAAAATGAGAAATATTGGGAAATTAAAAAGCATATTGATTCTAAAGAACGTTCTAGAACTCCTTCACCTACATCAGTCGCGAAAGCTCATGGCTTTGATATGGTAGATGCGAATGAATGGAAAAATAAGAGTAAATCACTATTGTATCCTACACATTTTACAATTTCGGATAAAAGAGATTTAGAAGAAGAATGTGAGCAATTAATGAATGAAGTATTTTCATTTACTCATTACAATCCAATTGATTTATCTCCTCCTAAAAATCACCCTTCCTATCCATTGTATTCATTATTTTAGACCACATTGAATAAAACCGAAAAAGAAAAACAAAATAAAAATTTTAAATTAAAAAGGCGCTACGTGCGCTTTTTTAACGCCCCTATGAATGATCTATTTTCTATGGGTAGTTTATAGATGTCTCGATTAAATATTCATGCGTTTAACATTGAAAAATTAAAAGTAGATTTTGAAAATATTATATTACTCAAGCAGGAAATCGCCAAAACAAAATCCGTTGTCGCCGATAAATTAAACCAGTTAAAAACGGTGTATAACGATTTATTGAATTCCAATACAAAAAAAATATTCTTATTCTGTTTGGACTCATTTTATTTTCAATACAAATCCTTCGCTATGGAAATGGATAATATTGATAAGTTCCGTTCCTTGTTGAATAACCGTATGTATTGCGATTATTATAAATTGTATACGATTATTATTACTAGCATCAAAGAGAAAAAAATAGAAATCACACATGATGGATTAGAATTGAATTCTTATCCAGTGTATAAAGATCTAGAACCCTTCCAAGAATATAAATTAGAAGATATTAAAAATATACACGAAAATATACTGTATATATTGAATATCCTATATGAACAATATAATGTAAAAACCGAAAATATTGATAATTATAACAATAATCATCGCGTTGGGTTCTCCATTTCCAATTTTATAAATACTTTACATTATGAAAACAATATTTTACGAGAACAAACCGCGTTATATATTAATTATTTGTCTTTTTTCCATATTTCTCAGAAAAAACAATTAAATCGTTTGTTTAAACGCATCAGTGATTTTTGTAGAGAAGTGGAAGAGAACATTAATATCAATCGCACATTTTCCATCGATGATATTGAAAATGAAGAAAAATTAAACCGTTTTTTCTCTATTGGGGATGATATTGAAATTACCAACATTTTAGAAGACAGTGAGTTTTTAATTGAAAATACAGAGAAATTTATCGGTAAAATAGATGCGGTCATTCAAAACTCAGAACTCTCATTGAATGTATCTTTTTCGAATGAGAACGTAGTCATAGAACCCACTGAAAATATTTCGGTGGAAATTGATGAGAATGCGGTGCGTATCGAAAATGCGGCGATTGATAATAATTCAGATGTGTAAAATTTTATATCATAAATATATACAATGGAAACTGATAAAAATAAAGAAAAAGAGAACAATTTAGATACAAAAAAAGAAACGAAATCGGTAACCAAGGAGAATGCTGAAATGGGGAGTACTGCGCAAACGAAGAATGAAAAATTCGTTGAATGGTCGCCTGAAAATGAAATGATTATGGTCGAATGGTGTGATGTAGCACAATGTTATAAATGGCTTAATACACGAGCACATAACAAATACAAGATGATGAACGCTTGGTTTACGATTCCCGCAATTACTCTTTCGACAATTAGTGGAACCGCATCTTTCGCTCAAGCTAGTTTACCTGTTAGTATGCAGAGTTATGCCCCGATGGCGATTGGAACACTCAATATCTTAATTGGTATTTTAACCACTGTTCAACAATATTTAAAAATATCGGAATTGAATGAAGCACATCGAGTTTCAGCAATTTCATGGGATAAATTCGCGCGTAATATCCGAATTGAGCTATCCAAAGCACCATCAGAAAGAATGGATGCCGGACCTTTTATTAAGATATGTCGTCAAGAATTCGACCGTTTGATGGAAACGAGTCCATCCGTAAATGAAAAAGTGGTCCAAGAATTTTTCCAAGCATTTAGTGGAAAAGAAGGTTCAATTGAACGAAAACGGTTTGAAGCGTTGAAAAAACCTGATATATGTAATATTATCATTAGTGCGAATGAATATCGTCATCCATGGTATTTAGATGAATCTACCAATACCGGAACTGATAATGTTGTATTCGTAGAACCTGAAAATGAAGAGTATATCAGAAAAAAAGAGCTGGAATTGTTGGAGAAAGAAAATACCTTGCGTAATAAAGAAAACGCGGAAAAAGATAAACAAAACCGTCGTGAAAACGCACAAAAGATGTTCCAAAAGGGGTTTTTGGAATTAAGTAAAAAATTAAAATTACAGAGCAAAAAATTGGAGGATTATGTTCAAGCCTTTCAAGGAATGTATGGTCGTAAACCGATTGTAGATGAAATTGAACGACATGCCGAACCATTGATTGAATCGGGCGAAATTGAGAGAGAAACATTGGTGAAATTTTTGGCGAATTACAAAAGCGAGGGGGTTTTGGATTTAGTATAATTCCGGGGAACCTACGGTTCCCCCGGACGCCCCCTCCCTTTTAGTGTGATTGTTGTGAATCTTGTGATTGTTGTAAATGGTGTAAATAATTTGTTATAACGATAATAAATTATATGTGTAATATCTATTCGTAAAGGAAGGGGTCGTAGGGGAAACCTAGGCTTCCCTACAGAGGAAGGGGTCGTAGGGGAAACGTAGGCTTCCCTACTAAGGGGGCGTCCGGGGGGAACCGTAGGTTCACCGGATTGGTTCATAATGTCCCCCTGTCCAATACACATATACCGTTTTCTCATACGGCTGATTTACAGGCACGAATTCAATATCTTTTTGACCGTGATTTCTATAATTCTTTACAATAATCCGCATTTTCCATATACTACATGCCGCTTGGATTTCATTCGCACCTCCCCATGTGCTAGTATGTCTCATATCTCGTATATAATTCGGGTTCTCTAACTCTAAAATAAATTTTGTATCTAATCCTTCTATCAAAGGATGATTTTGTTCTAAATAATCACAAATTTCTTGACGAATATCATAACTAGATTTGGGAATAAATGCACTTAAACTATTGAATAGGCATGACATATATTATTAGTAGACAGCTGTAATAAGATAATTACAAATATATATTTTCTATTAGATTATATATTTAGTATTATATATATATGAAAATACAGAAAGGAGGTGTAAGACTATCAGATACATATTTAAAAGATAAGCCAGATGGAACTCTTGGTACCGCAACTGATTTTTTTATTCTGAATTCAACTTTTAAAATTTTAACAAATAATTCTATTTCTTGTATAACATTAATTGCTACGTTGAATAATGGAGTAATGTCACCATTCCAGTCAATGCGTTCTTATAACATAAACAATTATGTTAATCAATTGCTGCTAAAAATCTTTATAACAAATGAGAATAAAGGTTGGTATGTTATACCTGGAAGACCTAACTATGGTGGAATAGAAATTACAAGTTTTTCAAATTTTCATTCTGAAATAGAAAGAAATATTGATATTTATAAAATGTCAATTAGTTCAGATGATAGTTTGTTAGATGGTATATGTCCAGCAATTATAAACAGCACAACTATTACCCATCTGGGGTCAATTCAAGAAATCGTTAATTTTAGTGAAGAAATTGGAAACTCTGGATTAAAAGAAATACTTGGTGCTTTTAATAAAATCAATAGAGAATACAATCCTACTAGTCCTAATTCCATATCTATAATTGTTATGGAATTTATGAATGGTTTTGATACTGCTTTTAATGTTTTAAATAATATGGTATCGGTTTCAAATGATAAGATTACGATTGATAAAGATAGATTTAATTTTTTAATGACTATAGTTCAATATGAATTTAGAAGATTGAATAAATTTGGTTATTCTCATGGAGACGCACATTTACATAATATTATGTTAGACCCAAATTATCAGTATTTTACAAGGTCAGGTAAAAAACACGCCTTAGGTAGAGCAATCATTATTGATTTTGGGAGAAGTAGAAAATTAACCGATCAAGAAATGGCTAGCGTTAAAAGTGATGAAAATTTCTGTAAAAAAGAAATTGAAAAAACTATATTAGGAAATTCTTTATCAAAATATGAAAAATCAAGATTTCCTTCTGATATTAATATACAATTTATTCCAACTTCAGATCTTCAGTGGATAATTAATCAGAGGAGTTTATATGTTAATGATATAACTATACCTAATCTACGTAAAATGCTCCGCTTAACAGCTGACGACGATATTAAAAGATACATAATTGACCGTATTATACCTAGTCAACATCTGTATAAATTAAAATTAGGAGGAACAATAAACAGCGATATTATGGGCGCAATAAATAATGAAAATGAAAAAAATAGAAAAGGCAATAAATCAAGATATTCCAAATCAAAAAAAACGAAAAAAAATAAAATATCATCTACAAAACAAGTTGAATAGGCACGACATATATATGTTATATCTATAGATAACATATATTTATTGAATTATATTTCGCATTGTTCAGCACACTTATGTAATGGTAAATTACTATTATTCTCTTTATTTATTTGTGCGATTTTTTTATTTTGTTCACAGCAGGTAGGAAGAATACCCATTTTTTGAGCAGATTTATAAATGCCCATGTCTGGAATACCAAATATTCCACCCTTCATGCGGCGGCTGTTTCTGTTCTTTCTACTTTTGTTTTTTTTTGAAAGATTACGTTTTGAACGAATATTACGTCTGGACTTTGTGTTAGCCATGGCTATATTATATAGAAAGAAATTATCTTACAATGAATGAGAAATTTCAGTAAAACGCAATGGATCTTTTATACACCACATTTGTTTATAATTTTCAAAAAAGTAAATACAACTATATTTTTCGTGTGATTTGGGAATATCATCACTCGACATTCCTTGATAACTATCATTTTCATCATCCACATCAAAATTGATATTATCAATATCTTTGCTAATATTCAATATATATAATGATTTATCGATGAAACTCGCACAACGTTTAATTTTTCGCAATTTCCCTAAATCCTCACGTTCAATAGGGTCAGTAGTGAAAAACCAACAGTAATTACGGAATACATAATGTAATATTTTATAATTATCCACATCTTTATCTGGATCATCTACATACACATTGATATAATCGTCTTCTTCTTCATTTAACTTACAAATATAGAGACAGCAAGGGAAATTCAATTTACCACCGTGTTCATCTGTAATATATGCGATAAATTCATTCTTGTTGAACATATTCAATATTGTTTCATCCGTATAATTATTTCCGAACACTTTCTTTTCATTGATAATTTCATCCAAGATACACCATACTTGTTGGTCATTGTCTTTGATATTATACCGTGTGCTATCAAAAAACGCATAAATCGTATTATTATCGTCTTCAATAAATCCTCGGTATGACGCACTAATCACTTCATCACTAACGTCGTGGGTATATTGTTTAAATTTTTCGAAACATTTTTTTTCAAATATTTCGCGTACATCATCTTCGTCTTTATCGTCAAAAACTTCTGCTTCTAAATTGAATCTAGGGAACGTTAATAAATTTTTTTCTGGATTTTCTGTTTTATTAATTTCCAATAAAAACTGTAAAAAGGGTTCTTTACATTTTCCATTGATATTGAATACGCAAAAACGGACTTCATATGGTTTGTTGTCTCCGTTTTTTCCTAAAGTGAAATAAAAATTTTGGTTTAATGTATCATTGTTTAAATAAGTGTATTTCTTGTTGTTAAATTCATAAATGGTTTTTTCTTTGAATAAATGACGTATTTTATTTTCTTGATATTTCGTCATATTTTTTATACCTTTCAAACTAGTTAATATCGACGATGTAGTTGGATGTATAGGTATATCGATTACATTTGAAGGTGTTGAGGATGTTGTTGGTGGTGGCGGAGGAGGAACAGTTTCTTCCTTTAATTTTAACTTTTTTTCTATTTTTGACTTCTTTTTAGGGTCTGTTACAGGCATTTTATAATATAATAATATATTATTTATCTAGTCTATTATCTATATTCTTTTCAATATCTTATTATTTATGTTGCCGCGAATACTCTACAAAATATATTATAAAAACTAATATAAAAAGACCACACTATATAACGTATCACAAGTATTATTACTTTCCGTTTTTAGCTCTCATCAAGTCTTCTCTTTCACATTTAAAAAATGTATTACGACAATGAATTTGAACCAGTTGGTCAACCTGAATATACCAAAATGTTGGATAATATTTCAGTTTCATCAGACAATTCTTCATTAAATACAACTCAAAAAAATCAAAAAAAATACCACGATATATTAAAAGCCAGCGACAAAAATTACCATAAAATCAAACGTAGATTAGATGGCGTTTTAACTAGTATTGATTTATATAACACAACGACTACACCTGGTTCGCCAATCCGCGGTGCTATTACTGGCACTAGATATCCTTTCCGTGTTGGTAGCAAAGATGAATATTTATTTTATAAAGTTGCTATTTCTACTCCTGAAAAAAATATTGGACCCGATAATAATATTTTCTTTTTCGATAATCCTGAACAATACGAACGTATTACGGGGTTTGAAGTTTCACAAGAAGCTAAAGAAATGTGGCATGATCGTTATATTACTCGTCAAGTTGCTAGAAATTCATAGATTTTTATTGGAATATTATACGGTTATAAACAGTATAATCTATATACTGTTTATAATATTTTGTGAGCGTCTCGTCTATGATCGAATAACCCTTTTACACAAAATAATCTATTTGTATTACATATATCACATTTCATATTTTTCACATTTGATATACGATTGAATGATGATTTATGTTTGTCTTCTTTGCACATCAACGAATATTCCAATTGTATTTGTTGAAGTTCCATAAGCTTCTCTTTTTTTCGTATATTTTCTAGACGTTGTTCTTCTAATTGTATTTCTCTTATCCGTATTTCTTCTTTTTTTTCCGTAATCTCCTTTTGAATTTGTGGTATTTTACATTCAATGAAATTTTTCTTTTGTAATTTAGAGTGAATCTTTATATTCTTATTATATGTTTCGCTATATGTTCCTGCGTCATTCAATACTATATTATGTAATAAACATATTTGGTTGATTTCATCTTTTCTATTTTTTTGGATTTCTATTTCTTGAGGTGTAGGTATTTTTTTGATTCTTTTTGGCTCTGCTGATTGAGCAGGTGGAGGTGGAGGTGGGGTAGGTGGGTGTAATCGTAATAATTCATTTATCTTCGTTTTCCAATAAAATTTGATAATATATGTTCCAAAATGTCTATTATACATTTGTTTGGTAGTATACGGTAAGTTTTCGTATACTTGTTTTGGTAATTTATTCTCAAATTCCCATTCGCCAATTGTTCTATCATATAGACATTCCGCACAAGAACGAACTTTGAATTGCCACCATACTTTTCGTATATTCTTATTCTTACAAAACATACATCCATTAAACCCTGCTAATCTAACTACATCCTTATAATCAGAATCATTTGTTGGAGTTGTTTTTTTATCAAATTCAGTCAATGCTGTTTTCTTGTGATTTGATACATATAACCATATATTTTTCCAATCTTTACCATTTATGTATTCAGTTAAATTTTTATTTACACAAAAAGAATATAATGTTGGAATATCGCAAAAATCAATAATATATTTTATGACGTCTTCTGATAAATAAACCATGTTTGAATAATTATATACATTTGTTTCTATATTTTTACCTATACGATTGAATAAAATGTATCATATAAGGAAATAAAAATAACACTATATACATATATAGTGTTATTCGATGATAATGTTTATTATATTACTTGCCTTTATTAGTCGTTTTATACATAAAAATTCGTTTTTATATGATACAAATGACCAAATCCCTAAAACCGACGTTTTACAACACGATAAATCAAATATTTTTTGGAAATTTCGCAGGGCTCCATTTAATACAAGCGGAATAGACGAACGGTATGAATATTTATACAAAGAACAATATGGAAATATAACCGATATTCATAAATGGATGGAACAAATGAAACTCTTGAAAAAATTAGAAAATGGTAATCTTGGTGAACTAACTAAATTGGCGGAAATCGATAAATACAATCGTTTATATGAAGCGTCTAAAATGTCTCCTAATTTAGAAGCGGGTGGATTGTTTGACGATTGGAATTTCGCAGATAGTTTCGATAAATAGAATGGAATTATTATTTTGGAAAGAACATAAAATTATATTGCTGTATTATAATACGAAAATGAATAATACTTACGGAACACTTCATCCTAAATTATTTAATGAAGAGGATGAAGAACAAGAAATCGAATTATTAAATCAAAGACGAAATGAAAATATACGCACATTTTATTCATTTGTTTCGTGCGTATCTTTTCTAGGCTTTTTGTTATCTTTATTATTTATTCTCAATTATGATACAAAAATCGGGGTACCAACGACCAATACCGCAAACACCGAATTCTTTACACTATCCAATTTCAAATCTACAAGTGTAAAACCGAATTTCATCATTATTCTGGCCGATGATTTAGCATGGAATTCTATTGGATATAGTTCAACTGAAATGTCTTTTGTTACCCCGGAAATGACCGATTTAGCGGCCGAAGGAATTATCATGAATAATTTTTATGCGCAAGAAGTCTGTTCTCCTAGCCGCGGTGCTTTAATGACTGGACGTTATCCATTATCTATTGGTATGCAATATGGTATGGTTGGAACTACCGCGGAATGGGGTTTATCTCTCGATGAAATTACACTCGCCGAAGTATTAAAAACCAATGGTTATAGTACCCATATGTTAGGTAAATGGCATCTTGGATATTTCTCTCCACTTTTTTTACCTACCGCACGTGGCTTTGATAGTTGGATTGGTTATTCAAACGGAGAAAATTATTATTGGTCTAAAAAATTACCCGATTATCCGGAAAATGTAGATTTTATCACCTCAAATACCACATGTTATTCACCATACGAAGCTGAAGACCGACACAATTATTCTACCACTTTTTATACGGAAAAAGCGAAAACGATTATCAATGACCATTCATACGAAACCCCTTTGTTTTTATATTTAGCATACCAAGCGGTCCATGACCCTTTTATTGATTATGGAATCCACTCGAATGGTATGCCGGATGATTATATTGATAGTGATATATTAACCGCTATACATCAAAATATTACCGGTAGATTACGTCAAGAATACGCCAAATCGCTTTATTTATTAGATAAATCCGTTGGTGAAATCGTTGACGCTTTGAATAATCGGGGCGTTATGGAAAATACCTATATTATATTCATGTCTGATAATGGCGGTTGTTTTTACGGAGGCGGTAAAAATGCCCCCTTACGCGGTTCGAAAGGCACCTTGTTTGAAGGAGGAATTAAAGTGGATTCTTTTATCTATAGTCCATTATTGAATAACGCTGGAACCGTATATGACGGGCTTATGCATATTAGTGATTGGTTTCCAAGTATATTAGAATTGGCGGATATAACATATAATACCGATGATGACGCAGATTTAGATGGTGTAAGTCAAGTAGATGGTTGGAATGGTATATCTACACCACGCAGTACTATGCTATATAATATGTATATTGATTTAACGGATTATGATTTTAATATTTGGACGAATGGTTCATTTGCGGTCCGTGATGCGCGTTATAAACTAATGCATACGTATGATGATAAAACATATGGTGCGTGGGATGATATAGATGAAACCACCGCAGATGACGATAATTTAGATAGTGATAATGGATGTGCCCAACAATTTGTAAAAGGAACTTTCACCTATTGGTTATTTGATTTAGAAATCGACCCATACGAAACAAAAAATATATATTATATAAATAATATTCAATATACAAATGCGAAGAATAAATTATATAATTTATTGCCTGATTTCATAGCCAACGCGAAAAAAAAGATTAGTATTACTTTTTCTGAAAAAGCAAAAATCGTATGGGCTGAAAATAACAATCGCATTATACCTTGGGCGAATGAAACCGAATTGGTGAATAGTGATTTATATGATTATCCGGTATTGTGTACATAGAATTATAGTTTATTCAAAAAAATATAAATATAATGAGTGAACAATATATAATGTCGTCAAAAACTCCGGTTCGCGCGATTGCGGTCTTCAATGGAAAAAAAATAAAAGGTATGGTTTATTTTACGGAAAATCTACAAAACAATACAGTCATTATGGATATTCATATCGAAGGATTACGTAAAAATGGTCTTCATGGATTTCACGTTCATGAATGTGGCGATATGAGCGAAGAGTGTGAAAGTATGTGTGCACATTTCAATCCATATGGTAAACAACATGGATGTCCTGGCGATAAAGAAAGGCACGTAGGCGATTTAGGGAATTTAATCGCAAATAGGAATGGTATTGCGCATTATCAACGAATTGATGATATGATAAAATTAAGAGGAACGAAAGCCAATATTATAGGCCGTGGTTTGATTATTCACGCAGATGAAGATGATTGTGGTTTAGGAAATACACCTGAAAGTTTAACTACCGGTAATTCCGGCAAAAGAATCGCATGTGCTATTATTGGATATGCAAAATCGCCAAAAAAATAATGAAAATATGAATTTATAATGTATAAAAATATCTATATATTATAAATAATGAATCAAATGAATATACCTACAAACGCATATATTTTTATTGGGGTAGCATCTTTAGTGATGGCCGCTGTAACTATAATGGATAATGGAGAATCAAATGAACCAGTGAAAACCGAAGAAGGATCATCTTTTACGGATATGCTTCCTTCTTTTGATTCACCAAGTGATAATACAGAGACTTCTACTCCCTCATCAGATACCAATTATAATCTATTTGATATGAATTTGAATTCAGATGCTCCACCATCATCTTCAGAACCTGTTGTGGATACTCATTTCAATAAGGACCCAATGTTCAATGCTGCTCCTGCTCAACCTACGCAAAATAATGATATGTTTAGTAATGGTTTAAATGCGGATATGCCTCCTCCTACAAATGAACCTTTATTATCAAATCCTATCGTGAACGCCCCTGTTCCATCCGCTCCTGATATTAATATGGCGTTTAATACAAATTTAAATTCTGATATGCCTCCTCAATCGAATGAACCTTTGTTATCAAATCCAGTAGTTGATAATAATATGGTGAATCCTCCACAACCCGCTCAACAACAACCACCGCAACAACCATTAATCGGTGGAAAAAATAAAACAAAACATAATAAAATTGAACATAAAAAACATAATAAACATAAGAAAACAAAAAGATATCATAGTAAAAAATGAGTACCGAAATAAATCGTATTAGCCCCATTCGTCAACGACCAACTGTTGAAACGAATTCTAAACCAAAAAATAAGAAAAATACACGACCCACCGAATGGACGAACCATTTAAAAATATGTTCAGAATTATACGGTATGAAAACAATGTATGTGAAAAGTTGTCCTGAGATGAGATATATATATTATAGTAATAACTATGATGAAGATGGTAAAACAATGTATCCCAAACAATTAAATTTGCCTAGACCACCCAATGAAAAATATCTAACACGAGTTCCTTGGACCGGTAAAGCGGAAATTGACCCTGATGGAATTAGCGCGGACGTTTCATTATACAATCCATAATAACATATTTATTTGTGAATAAATATTTTACATAACTTTACTCAAACAACGCTTAAAAAAAGCTCCGACTTGTTCCGGATCCGCACCAATGACTACATCATTCGGAACATAATTTACATTTCCTTTTTCATAACATAAAATAGCTGGTATTCCATTGACCATTTTTTTTGATTTTAAAAACGCATAGACATCAAATGCTTCATCTACATCGATGACCGCACATTGAACCTTTTCATTGGTTTGTTCAAACCATTCATGAACTAACCCTTCTATTTTTTTACATGGTCCACACCATTCCGCACCAAATTTCACAATAAATAATCCGGGGTTCTTTTGTAATACTTCCGCAAAATGTGCGCGGTCTCGTAATTCGGTTAATATCGGTAAAGGAGACATATAGTTATTATCTAATTGTATTTTTATATAATTTACGAAAAATATAACAAATAGTTCTCTTGTGTATCTATATATTACATGGATTCAACCAAAACACATAATTTAAATATTCATATGTATTCTTTAGATGAGATTTTAGGATTATTCGATTTAAATTATTCGATTTCGATGGAAGATTTAAAACGAGCCAAAAAACGGGTTCTCATGACCCATCCCGATAAATCTAGACTTCCTCCTGATTATTTTCTTTTTTATAAAAAAGCATTTGATATTGTTGTCCAATTTTATCAAAACAATAATAAACAAAATCAAGAGATAAATGCCGAAACGACGCAATATACTCCGATTTCGAATGAATATAATAAATCTACCCAAACCAAATTGAGAACCACGATCAATGAAATGAAACCAAACGAATTTAATGCGAAATTCAACCAATTGTTTGACGCAAATATGACGAATAAAATCAACGCACAACGCAATGAATGGTTTTCCAAAGAAGAACCGATTTATAATATTGATTCCAATGTATCGGCCAAAAATATGGGCGTTGTTTTGGATACCATTAAACAGAAAAATGCGGAGTTGATTCGCTATCAAGGTGTTCAAGAAATGAGATTGAATGGGGTGGGGACGAAACTATATGAGGAAGCGGAAGATGAGGCGGATGACGTCTATATTACTTGCGACCCTTTTAGTAAATTAAAATTCGATGATTTACGAAAAGTTCATAAAGACCAAACGGTATTTGCGGTTAGCGAACGTGATATACAAAATGTTCCACAATATTCGTCGGTTGACCATTATTCTAGAGCGAGAAATAAAGATACTTTGACCCCATTGGATAAAGAAGCCGCTACTCAAATGCTGGCGATGAAAGATAAACAATATCGTGAAGATTTGATGCGTAAAGAACATTCGGCGAGATTGAAAACGATGGAATATGCCGAAAAAAATAAGACGGTGTTGGCTAATTTTTTGCGTCTCAAGTAGGGTGGGGAAACCAAGGTTTCCCCTACGACCCCTTCCTTTTTTCTTGATAGATCCTTACATGAAAAATATAAACCGGTAAAAAATTGAAGATATAAACCGGTAAAAAATTGAAGACATCCGTACTATACATTTCAACTTACAAAAAACAGACAAAATGAGCATATGCGCATCAGACATAACGACATACTTTAGCACTTCTACCAGGGAAAAAAATGATGCTACGAATAAAGTTCGTGAAAAGGTATTGAAAATAGTATGTAATCCGCCGAAGGAGTATTTAGATGATGCGAAATTCGGAAATGAATGGCGTATTGTCTCTGAGAATTTGAATGATGCCCTTAAAAAAATTGCTGAAAAGACAAATGTCTCTCATTATACTTCTACAGAAATTGAAATAAAAGGAGGAAGAAAGTTCAATTATGATGCGGATGTAATGTATTATAATGGAAATACTCTTGTTGAAAATAGAAAGATTGAGTTCAAGAATGGTGGCTCTAATATCGGCGATTTACCGCAAATTCTATCTCTACAGGTAAAATATGGTCTATTTCCTGAAACATATGACGTCTTTTGGTATAAGTACTATCTCGATAAATACATGGATTGTGATAATAGCATTACAGAGCCAAAACCAACTCTTCAAACCTATCTAAAAAATGTATCAAAAATAGATTATAATATTACACCATTCTTTGCTCAACTAAAAAAACGCAAATCATTCTATAAACAGGAGAAAAATAAGGTAGTTAATGATTCGATCATTGATTACCTTACAAAGTATGGGAAAGAACTTGATATCAAGTCTTTTTGTGAAAAGGTAAAGGCAAGTCAAACAGAAAAGTTTTATCTCTTGTGGAGTAATGAACAGTTCTACATTGATAAAATATCTGAAGCCGAAATGTCTGATATGACATACCATTCAATTAAGAATGGCAATGTTCTTCAGGTAAAGTCAGGTAATACAATTTATAGTTTGCTATTGCGTTGGCGTAATAGCAAGGGCATTCTTAACCCTGCCTGGCAGATTAGTATCGAACGCGAGGGGGTAAAATGAAAGTTGATTATGTTCAATTATTATTCTCGTGGTTTCGTATATATAATAATTGATACTTTGTTATCTTTTTCATAATATTGAACATCAATCGGTAATGTTTTTTTATTTTGTTCCTCAAATACGGGATTTTTATTATGATTACTTTCGCATTCGACTAAAGGATTACCCATGTTTGGTGTATATACCATATTTTTTGTACTATGAAAGAATCGTTTGAATAGCGGTCTCAACATTATATATACACAAATATTTTATTTCTATATTTTTGATTACAAATTGTATTTTTATTTCGTGTTTTTTGTTTTATTATGTATTTCTATCATAGGTTCTACAAATACACCAAAGCCAAATTTATCACAATAAATTGTAAAAAAGTGGACAAATGTTTATTTGATATTGTTTGAAGATAAAACTAACTTTTTATTTGTATATAATATACAAATGGAAGTAAAAAACGGCAAATATACATTTTTTATAACTAATAATATTGAAACATGGAATGGTGTTATAACAGGAATTAATTATAAAATAGGTGGAAATATCCGCGATTGTGTTAATATTTCGGTTCAATTTGATAACAATGTTGCGGTATCGGCTTCTATTCCACACGCAATGTATGACGAAGAATGCTCTCTATATGAGCCACTTGGTAGAGGTGAAGGTTCTATTATTATGATAAAAACGCTTTTAACGCATATTAAAAGTTTGCATCCAGAATTGAAAAAAATTAGATTTGATGATATGTCTTCAATTGAATGCGCAACTGACGAAGACCTGGAAAAAAATCGGTCAAGACCAATAAAAAAAGGAACCAATTTAGTTCTAATGCCATT
>Ga0214923_10001692_pt1 | contig 30852 bp, 32 predicted proteins | sample LL1510_MetaG_FD_177993 | JGI IMG/M metagenome (GOLD analysis project Ga0214923, IMG submission 177993) | Freshwater microbial communities from Lake Lanier, Atlanta, Georgia, United States - LL-1510 | ecosystem: Environmental > Aquatic > Freshwater > Lake | place: USA: Georgia | collected...
TGTTTCAATACAAGATTGTTATTTTTTGTCACGAATTAATTAGTATATTCGTCACTCCATACTATTTGATATTCATCTTGCCGAAAAAAAGCAAGAGAATCTGCGAATTTATCAAAAATAGAACAATCTACATTGATTGTATTGGATATGTTTATAATACATATGATGAGCGTAATCTAGAAGACAAAATGAAAAGTTCTTTTGTATTTTTTAGTCAGAATCATCAGAACTCGGCTATAATGATGTCGTCAATTTGAGAAATGATTTTTTTATGTGTTTAATATATATGTATTAACATGCAAAATTCTTATTTTAATTCAATAAACTTTTTATTTTTGTTAAATAAAAAGTGTATAAATGGAATATAATGAACAACAAGAATTTATCAATATAGTCAAAAAAATATTCATAAATGTCAACATTTTGAAAAGAGATCCAAACAATTATTCCGATGAAATTCTTTTATACAAAGATTACAAAAACAAATATGGGAATGATCCAATTTTTAAAACAACCATGAATAGTGCGTTTAGTGATTTATCAAAGAGAATACCATCCGAAAAAGAAAAAAACGATTACATAGAAGCAGCTAAGAAATTATATATTGAACTTACTGTATTAAAAAAAAACAGACTTGATTATGCAAACGAGATTGATATATACAGAACTTTCAGGCGATTTTATCTGTCACCGATTGAACTAAAGCAAATTACTGATTATTCCATTTTACAGGCAAAGATATGGCTGGCGAGATCAAATGAGATTTTAAGACAACAACAGCAGCCTGTCACAAATGTCACTGATTCATCTAGAGCCGTTTTACCGAATGTTGTTTATAATAAACCTGTGACTACAACTTTAGTTACACAACCTCCTCCTCCAGCAACAAATGTGACTCAAGCTGTAGTTACTCAACCTCCTCCTCAAGTATCAAATGTGACTTCAACTATAGTTATTCAACCTCCTCCCCCAGTATCAAACGTGACTTCAACTGTAGTTACTCAACCTCCTCCTCAAGTAACAAACGTGACTTCAACTATAGTTACTCAACCTCCTCCTCCAGTAACAAACGTGACTCAAGCTGTAGTTACTCAACCTCCTCCTCCAGTATCAAACGTGACTCAAGCTGTAGTTACTCAACCTCCTCCTCCAGTATCAAACGTGACTCCATCTGCAGTTTCTCAACCTCCAGTAACAAACGTGACTTCAACTGTAGTTACTCAACCTCCTTCTCCAGTAACAAATGCGACTTCATCAGTAGTTGAACCTCCTCCTCAAGCAACAAACGTAGTTACCTCTCTTCCAAATGTTGTTTATTCACAAGAGCCTCCGAGTAATATTACAATGTCACAACAAATACAGCCTGAAATTTTGGACATCTCTTCGCAGCAAATTGATAGCATAATTTCAAAGATTTATTCATCACAAGCTGAATCACAAAAAGAATTGAATGTTGATATTTTACCTTCTTTGCAACAAATAGGTGATGATAATTACAGCATTCTTCAAAAAGCATTATTGAAGGATAAAGTTCTTAAATACGAAAGAATGAAAAAATTCCCCGAAATAACAAGTAAAGATGAAGAGATAATAGAATACAATAGAACCCATTTTTTCCAAGATACACTTAATTACTTAAGAAACAATAATATTTCAACAGATAAATATGTCAGAGTAATGAACTTTTCAGAATACAAATCAAATGAAATAAGCGCGAACTCCAGTGTTATAGATACCCTTTCTAAAAATATTGATCCAAATACTCTAAAACAAATTCAACAACTTTCTGATTCAGACTATCTAGTATACATCATTAAAGATAGAAAGAATGTTATAAATAACTCCGACCTGACAAGGTTAATTGATAATGAATTATTGAATGTCAGTCAGAAAAATTCGTTCTCAAATCAACAGATGGAAATAATCAAGAAACGTGCCGATAATATAATTGAGGGATACAAATACATATACAATAGATTTGTTGGTATTTATTAATTTTTTTTTATTTTTTTTCAGAACAATAAATAAAAAAATGAGCAGTCTACAAGAATATGTAAATGTCGTAAAGACATTATATATAAATTTAAATCTGAGAAAAAAGAGTCCGAATGAATATAGAACTGAAATAAAGAAATACAGAGAATACAGACTACAAAATAAGAATGATCCCGGTCTACAACAAATTACAAACATGGCCGTAAACGATGCTATAATAGAATATAAACAAAGTATTACACCATCACCTCCTTCACCTGAAGAAGAGAGGGAATACATAAAAGTCACCAAAAAATTGTATACTCAGCTTGTCATTATAAAAGCTGACCGAATGAATTATCAGAATGAAATCATATTCTATCAATCATTTAGAACAAAGTATGCTAATTATGAAAATCTTAAGAAGATTACAGATGACGCCGTAAGCGAGGCCATATCTGAATATTCTGAACGATCCAACCAGACATTGATGTCACAGACTAGTAATCCATTAACAGTTCTTAAACAAGCCATCATCAAAAATTATAAATTGAAACTTGATAAGAAGATTATGAATAATACGGCATTGGATGAGATTATAAGTGAGAGTGATAGAAATGTTGATTATTTCAAACAGAGAGTTAAACCAGAGGATTTAAAAAATGTGGAAGAAAAGGCTTTGTTTGATTTCTTAGTTATAATTGTAAGACAATACATCAATCCCATTAAAGAAGAAATCAAAAAAATTGCTGACAAGATCACCAACAATTTGCTTGTCGACAATGAGCAGTACAATAAACAGGTGGCTAAGAAAGATATGCTTGAAAATGAAATCAATGATTATATTTCAAAGAATAATTTCCTTGCTGATAAAAGACAAGAAATTGAAACCTTGGGTAACGATAATACGTATGTCATTTTGGAAGGATTTCGTCCATTTCAGAGAGTGGGAGTGTATTAATTAATCCATGAACTACATTTTTTTCAAAAATTATTTATTTATTATTTGTGTTAGATAATAAATGACAGATTCTTCGTGTAAAACAAATATAAATAATGATTATGATAATTTTTTTCTTTTCAAAACAGGTATTCTTAATAAAGATTCTCCAACTTTACAAAATGACCGAAAAATCATGTTTCAATTCGCATGTTTACCTGTTCGGTTTATATTGGCGTTGTTTTTGTTATACATATCGGATGTAGATTTCATTAACATATATGTTCAGAATATAATTTCAATCTTGATAATTGGTTTTTCAATATATCATCTACAAACCAAAGAACCAAAGTCTGTGAAATGTCAATGGTGGGATAATAATTTAGAAGTTAGTATACTTCATCTAGTTTTGGTTTCAGTGATTGTAGGTCTTTTCTATGAATTCAAAACATTGAAGATAGTTTCAATGTATATGATATTTAGCATTTTGATCGGACTTCTTCAAAGCATTATTATTGAACCATTCAAACCGTAAGTATGGAATTCATGTATTGTATTTTTTATACTTAATTTTTAGTATAAAAAAGAATTAAACATATTCGTATTTGTATCCTTTGTAGAATTCACCGCTTTTAATATGTTCGTAAACTTTTATTTTCCCTATATTCAAATCTAAACACAGTTCTACAATAGATTTATATTGTTTAATAACATTATCTACCGTTGTAGTCTTAATAGGTTTTCCTAATGAAATCCTGACAGTGTCTAGTTCGTAAGACTCAATCCACTTTCTCAATGTTGTTCTGGTTGTATTATAAAACAATGCCAGTTCTTCCTTGGTTTTTGTTTTCAAATGCTCCTCTAGCTCGTCCTTACTTGGTATGTTGTCTAAATTATGCGTCTTAATGAGCTTTCTTAAATTCAAAACTGTTATATTCAACTTCTTTGCCAACTCAACCTCATCTGTAATTTCTTTCGTCAGCTTTAGTAATTCAACCTTTCCGATTTGTTTGTCCTCGGATTTCAACTTTATGAAATCCAAATCATAATGATCTAGCCACTTTCGGATTATATGATTAGACGTTTTGTAATGATCTGCAACTTCAGTTTGTGATTTATCCCTGCATTGTAAAATTAAGTCTTCTTTTGGTGGCGGATTGTAGTTGTGGAAATCCTTTACTTTCAAATCATATAGTTTAAGCCACTTTGATACAGGATTTGGTGAGATTCCATATTTTTTTGCTATTTCTGTGACGTTGTATTTTTGGAGTTTCTTAATCAAGTCTTCCTTGGACGGCGGGGTGAACTTTCCTGTCGTTGTTTCTATTTCAAGATCCCATTTTTCTTCCTCCTCTTTTGACTCAGAACTTCCGGCATCGTTATTAAGTCTATTACTGTATTCCTCTTTGATTTCTTCCTCAATTCTCCTTTTTTCCTCCTCAATCCTCTTCTTCATCTCTTCTTCAAGTCTCTCTTTCATTTCTTCTTCAAGTCTCTTTTTCATCTCTTCTTCAAGTCTTTCTTTCATCTCTTCTTCAAGTTTTTCTTTCATTTCTTCATAACCTCCATCATTGGGAATTTCTTTGAATTTTATCTCATCCATTTTCCTATATATCTGTCCAATTACTCTCAAAACATCAAAACCATTCTCATCTGGATTATAACGGATCCAGTTAGCGTCTGTTATTTCTAGGGTTTTGTTTACATAATCCATTCTCTCTCTTTCTTTATGTGGTTTTCTATCGGCATGACCTTCCTCATCACATTCAATTACAATCTTGTAATCTTTGAAATAGAGATCAAGATAGTATTTTCCGACTTTATATTGATCCTCAAAATTTTCAGTCTTAAATACATCAGTTATTGCAGATAATGATTGCTGTTCCCTAGTTAGACACTTACGATTTGTTGTTTCAATGTGAAATTCCTTGAGAATATGTAAAACATCAGGAGATATACGCTTACGAGTTTTTATGAGGATTTCTATTGCACCTTCTCTTGTTATTAGAATAGTTCGTGGGTCTAGCAGAGGTACTTTCTCACCTGGATAATCTCTAAATATCAATTGATTTGATTTTGATACATTTTTTTTAACAACTTGGGTTGTATTATTATATCCTAAGAGAGCAGCTATTTCATAACCTACAAAATATTCAAAAAAAATATATGTACCCCTGCTTATATAAGAATAAGTAGTCAATTCTTTTTCTCCTTTCATAAGTGGATGTTCTACTTCATCGTCAGCAGTTTCTTCATTCATTTCTAGACACTCATCATCGCTGTCTTCAATGATAAATTCAATTTTTTCATCTTCCATTTTTTATTAAAATTCTCATGTCTTTAAATCTAAATCTATAACCATTTAGATTTAGATTTAGATTTCATTCAAAACATCTGAAAGGTCGCAAAAATGCCGCCGGACTCCATTTCATTTTTGCGAAATGATGTCCATTTCATTTCTTAGACCCTTCATTTTCACCCTCAAAAATCAATTCAATTCAACATTTTTGAATTAGATTGATATTTTAGCCACGATACCAGGCTCACTTATCAAGGCGTTCCTCAATTTGATCGTAGCATGTGTTTATAATTTTTATGAAGTAATAGTAGGCTTCCTTCATAAAAGATGAAGATATGCCTGAATATATGGTTCGTCCCGAGTGAAAAACCAGGAAGGTATTGAACCTCTCCTTGTTGATCTTTTTGAGCTGCTCTTTCTCGGGTAAAAGTTGAAGATAGTCATCGTAAGTAATAAAGCACTCTGTCGGAACGTCGTTATCTTTGATGAAATCAAACTTTTTGAGCCTCATCTGTCTGATATCAGACGTGATGGGAATTTTTATGTTGACCCCCGTATAACCGAATGAAGTTTCCAGAAGTGAATGGAACTCCGTCTGGGTGCTCATGTATTTCGCCAATTTCTCCCGATCAACTAGAAATCCGATGCTAAAGTCAATATTTCTCATGGCAGGTATGAAAATAGTCTGAAGATAATTCTCAGTGCCGGTAAATTTGAAGATGATGTTTTCTTGGTGCTTGATGTGCGACCAGATGAACTTGATGCAATCCTCGACTTGATGGTCGAATTTCACACCGGTGACTTGAAATCGTCCGTTTTGACAGATTTTAAAATTGATGGGTTTTTCATCCAGAATAATGACGACTGTAAAAGAATTGCGAAACCACTTGCTCTTCTTTTTTTTTGCATGAGATTTTTTTTGTTTTAAATCAATACCTCGTATTTTATTTTCATATTTCAAGGTTACAATTGAACCTTGTGGTACATCTTTGTTAGGATTATCAATGCTGATTTTCTTTTTTCGCCCTCTTTTTTTAGGCACGAAAGTGTAATCCGTTATCGGAAGAAAATCAAATAATTTTTGCAAGTCAATAACTAAATTTGTCATTATAATAAATGTTTTAGTAGAGACTTTTATGTCATCAAATTCGGGAAATATTAGTGGTTTCTTTTCTGTATTAATCAATGCAGTAGCTGTCGTCATTTTTTTGTTAATTTAAAGGAATCTTTTTCTTTAAATTCAATTTTTATATTTTGTGACATCGTTAAAATTTCATATACGTTTACACCCTCCTTTAGGAAAAATTGATTTTTATATTGAAAATGCGTATGTATAGCATCTATTAAAAAATAAATGGAGTGCCAATATTCTTTCACAACCAGATCCCGAAGTGGAATCAAGTGCGGTAAAATCGATTGCGTTAGTCACGATCCTTATGATTGTAACTTGGCAAAGTACATGAAGCTGCCTAAATATTTCCACAAAGCAGGAAGAAATATGAATAAAAAATTATATTTTGAGATTATGAACTTTCTGAAAAGACTGGATTCCGGGAACGAGAATTCAAATGAAACGCTCATGATTTTCAGAATTGTTCTAGATAAAGCGATGACTTTGAGAGCATTGAGAACAATTGAACTCAGACAGCTGCTTGTTGTTTGCATGTATAGAATTATTGATAGTTCTTCATTTTTGAATAAGAATAAGAGGTTAAGAGATGTTGCTGATCATAAATATGCTGAGTTCTCAGAAACTCTATTTGATGAGTTCAATGATTACATGAAGTCTAATATTGTCATCGGTAAGAGATTCTATTTCGTTGAAAAAAATGATGAATATAGAAAGAAAGTCTTCAGAACATATGTAAAAACCATGACTATAGCCAATAGATGGTTTAATGACATGATTGAGGAGCGATATTCCCCTTCTGGGAGGGGTCAAACAGAGGCCAAAAAATCGTTTGATGAAAAATACTCAAGATACATATTAGAAAAAAACTAAGCGGAAATATGTATCTAACTAAAAATTGAAATAATAAAAATAAATTCACATTATATTTAACTATATTTAACGAACTATATTTAACGAAATAAATGTCAGCTGTTAATGCAATTATTGAACTATTGAGAGTCATAGATTCTATTGAAGAGAATGATAAACTTACTTTGATAAATGCAGTCGTTTATTTAGCGAATGACTGTTTAACTGGTGAAGACAGAGAGTCATATGAAAACATTGAAAAAATAAGAAAAGCTGGCTTTGATGTTCATGCAGGTGAACAGGATAGATTCGGGTGGTTATCTGGTGTTATTGAGATGAAAACGGGGAGAATTATATTCGGATAAATGTATTCAAGAACGACTTTTAGATTTCTTTTTCTTATTACTTCTTTTCTTACTTCTTTTCTTACTTCTTTTCTTACTTCTTTTCTTACTTCTTTTCTTACTTGATTTTTTCATTGTTCTTCTCAGTTTATAACCATCATATTCCATTATTTTATTAAACAAATCTTCAGGTATATCTAGAACGTTATCTGTTTTTGATAAAGATCTTGGAGAATTCAGTATGTTTCCCTTGTACTTTAAATTTTCTTTGGTTACGGTTATCTCTTCGTTTTTAAATATTTTATTTAACAACGGTTCAATATCACCTATTTGTGACAAGAAAAGATTAGTGCGATATTCAAATGTCACTTCTTTCTTATCGTTTTTTACTTTATCAACATTAACATAATAGACACTCTCACGAACATTATATCTTATTTTGACATGATTTAACTCATCACAAAAAATAAAAGAATCTTCGCCTATATTTACAGAATTTGGTAATTCTATTGATTTCAAATTATCACATGCCCCAAAAGACAATTCCCCGATGTTTTTAACTTTATGTAATTCTATTGATTTTAATTTGGAGCATTCTTTGAATGCTTCGCGTTCTATAGTTTCAACGTCATTAATTTGTATTGATTCCAGTGACTTACAAGAATTAAAAGCGTGTTCTTCTATAGTTTTGACTTTTGGCGCGGTTATTGATTTCAAAGATTGACATTTATAAAAAGCCAAGGTTTCTATAGTCTCAACATTTGGTGCGATTATTGTTATTACTGGTGAAGATTCTTCTACACAAATTTTTGTAAAAGCGCCTGTTTTTATAGTTTTAACTTCGTCGGGTAAGACAATTTCAATTTCTTTATCTTTAAAATCGGGTTTGATTTTGATTTCCTCCAGAACATTGTTTTCAATTGTGAACCCGGCATTATTATTTATCTTCATTGGATCTTTTTTATTTATAATGAAAAAAAAAATGAAAAAAATGTAAATAAGAAGAAATAAATATAAGAAGAAAATAAATATAAGAAGAAATAAATATAAGATGAGTTGTGATATATTTTTTCTAAACGATGATGTTCTGAAACAAATATGCCTTTACATTGATAGCAATGAATATGTGTTCTTGAAGGAAACATGTCATAGATTCAATGACTTTTTCAAAGAACAAGATATACCTATCGTTTTTCCAGATCGGATATATTTATTTTCGAATTCAAAATATCTAGAATGGGGTGAAAATCATTCTTACAAGATAAATAAAAAATTGATGTACAGAAACGCTATCCATTTTGGTAATATTAATGTATTAGACTATCTGAAAAATAGATTTGATAACAAAAGAAAATTTTTGAAGACGAAATTGTTTCATTTGGCGATGGTGAATGGTGAAATAAGCAAATTGAAGTGGTTAAAGAAAAATAGATGTCCATATGATAAAAGTATATTAACAGATTCAATGTATGGTGGAGATAATAAGATATATAACTGGATTGTAAAAAACTGCATTTGGTATGACAAACAAGTTTATGAAATAATAAAAAAAGATGATATAGGAACACTAAAATGGGTAGTTGATTCAGTTCCTAAACTTTCAAAGTATGTTTGTGAATATGCTTCTGAGTTAAATAATTTCAGAATACTAAAATGGGGTGTTTTCAAAAAGTTCAAGTTTAATCATGTAACGATTTCAAATGCGGCAAGGTGTGGTAATTTAGAAATGTTGAAATTTTTACTAGAACATAATTGTGACTGGAATGAATTGATTACAATAGAAGCATCATCTAATGGTCATAGGCATATAGTAGAATGGTGTATTGAAAATAAAAAGTGTAAGATGGATGAGTATGCATGTGCTGAAGCAGCAGAAAATAATCAGTTAGAGATGTTAATTTATTTAAGAGAACAAGGCTGTCCATGGGATGAAAAAACATATATTTCCGCCAGAAAGCATCCTCTGATTTTCAAGTATGTATTAGAGAATAATTGCCCACGAGAAAATAAAAATAAATAAATCCTTTTCAATATATAAAAAATGCCATCAATGACTAGAAAATATTGTTTGACAACATCTCCTCGTAAAATGGGGTTTTCTCAAAAAGCAAGTTGTAAAGCACAGGGACTACTTAAGAGAACATCAAAAAAATACAAGGGTAGATACGTCATCTCTCGTAAATACAACGAAGACGGTTCGCTTTATTCCAACTCAGACCGTAAGAAATCTAGAACAAAAATAGGTTACGGAAACGCAAAACGTGCTTCAGAAACTCTTAAAAACATCAAACGATTTGATAAATCATATCAAAAGCAAGTGGTGAATACAATGTATAACAGAGCAAAGTTTCACGCTAATCAAACGTCGGATATGCGAGAAGCCATGAAAATATTCAAGAAATGGCTAAACGCTTCTAAAAGTAGGTAAACGAACGCATCTGTTTTTTTAACCACATTTACTGGTTAAAAAAAATGTTAAACTCATTAATAAGGAAATGCAATTTCATATGGAATGGAAATATGTAGGAGTCTCTATGACAATTGAATAAATTACAACAGGAAAAAGTGACCTTGAAAAAATTGATTTTTTAAAGGTAAAAATGGGATCTTTGTCAAATCTAAAATGAGTCTCAAATTAAAATGGACTGATTATGATTTTGATGATGAAGAGTTGTTGGCATTGAATATTGAAGATGGAATAAGATATCCAATTGAAACAATGTCTCCGATTGGAAATTTTTATCTATTGAAAACCGGAAAATCTTATAAAATTTATTTGATTAAAAAACGAAGTGGTGAGAGGATTGTTTACAAGGAATACATTATAAAAAACAGAAAACTAATCATCAAAACGCATAAAAAAACAATCAATGATGTCATTACAAACTTTTTATTAGAAAAAAACCCTGAACTTGAAAAAATCATTGGTATAGACAACTTTCAAACTGATGAACAAATTGAAGATATTGACACCAATGATAATGGCGCATTACCAAGAAGAATCTGGGAAAAAGGAGGTCAAGGTTCCACCAATAGAAACTCAAGACCAAAAAATGAAATAGAGACTTCTAGAATGCTTAGATTGAAAGGGCGCAACTTCCCTGTAAAAGGCTATATTCAAAGCGGCAAAACTAAATTTATGATTAATACAGCCGTTTGGTTTTTGCTTAACGGTAAAAGCAGTTTGATCGTAGTTCGCAATTACACGGATGACAGCGATCAGCTAAAAGCACGTATCTCTTCTTTTACTAAAGAATTACATGACTGTCTTGAACATTACGGTTATGATAAAAATGTTTTTGCGGTTGAATGCGTTGATGAGAATAAAATAGATGCCGATTCTATCAATGGAACAAATCCGAAAATCTTGATTTCAATCTGTAATGCGAATCAATTGAACAGAATAAACGAACAAATTACAAACAATGAGAAAGGTAAATTTGTGCTTTTTATTGACGAAGCTGATTTAATACATAGAGATGTTGAAGAGACTGAAACATCTGGTAATGGCGAATTGACATCTGCTGCCGAATTGCAAAAACTTTATAAAAGCGCGTTCTGTTCTTTTAGTGTGTCCGGGACAATATTAGATTCAATATTGAAAAACAACATCAAAGTTGAAGATTTGATTATTCTGAAAAAACCAGCAGGGTACAAAGGACATAATCAGTTTTTGATAGAGCATCTTAAGAAGAAATGTAAATTTGCTACTAAACAATCCGAAGATGTTGTGGAAAATGATGAGAATGTGATACCATTTCTTAATCGTTTCATAGAATCAGAACCTTTTATGACACTGTCCCGTGAAAAACATCCTCGTTATTGTTTGATGAGAGTTTCTAAAGTCAAACAGCCAATGAATAAAATGTTTGATTTTCTAACTAACAATTATTCTACAATAGCATCTATGATATACAATGGTGATGAAACGAAATTATTTCATGAAAAGTTGGTAGCTGTTCAAAGCATCACATTAAGTAATGGTAGAACGTCAAAAAATGTGGACGGTGTTCATGTTTTAAAAAAAGGTGCAACGCCTTCATACATATTGGAATGGTTAAAAAATAATGGCGGTGTTTCTGAATTTCCACATATTATTACTTTAGCAGGTGATTTGGCAAGTCGCGGAATTTCTTTTGGTTCTGCAGATTGGGGTAGATGCAGTTTACCCTGGCATCTAACTGATATGTATAGCACATTCGCGAAATGCACAGATTTACCTGAATTTCTTCAAATAACTGGAAGATTATGCATTGTATGTAATGACGGCATACCATTGACTTTGCATATAACACCAGAAGATCACGAAAATTTAGTGAAAGGATATAATATAACGGAAGAATTTGTTCATCGCGCATCTGGACAGGATAACAATGTCAATGTCAAAGAATATTTGGAAAGTGTGAAAATATTCAAGAAGAAAGAGCCTAAACGTTCTTTAACGAAAGAAGTTAAGTTTAAAGTTAACGCTGTAGAAACATTGGAAGAAGATGGAGGCTGGCAAACTGATAATAATGGATGTTATATTCTGAAAAAGATTACAAATTCTGACAATGAGAATGCTATGTCAGTAGTTACGTCATCTGGTACAGTATTTGAAGGAGTTGAAATTATTGAAGAAGTTCAGAATGAAGTTAGAAGAGGAAGAGATGAATCAGACGAAGAAGAAATCAGGGAAAGTCTTGAGGAAGTTGGTGATGAAGAATATGAAAGACTAATTCGCATTTTTTCTAAATGGTCAAATTGTGATTGTGATACAAAGATTGCCAGATTTATGAAAAATCTTGATCCTGATAAAAAATACACTGACAATGAGATGAAAACATTGTGTGAAAATAATATAAACAGAATCTCTCTTGTTACTAATAAAAACTTTAAAAAAGGTTCTGGTTGGGGCAAAATCATACAGAAGAAAAATAATAAGTATAGACTTCAACCATGTCTTGTGGACGCATTTAAACAGTATTTTTAGTTAATTCCCTAACAAATAAATGTGAATATCTATCTATTTCAAAATTTGTTCCAATAAACATTTAACGACGTTTACACTCATGCTATTTCCAATTTGTTTATCCATTTGTGTTTTTGATATAACTTGTTTGAAATTCAAATCAAATCCTTGCAACTGCAATCTTTCTTTAGTATTTGAGTATCTACTTTTTTTTACATTCCATAATCTGTTATTGCAAGTTAATGACGGGGAATATTTATCACTATTAACATGCTTATGATGTCTATATCCTATATCAATAAATATTGCATCATTAGGTATAATATCTAATAATTGTTTACAACATTGTGGTATATTTCTATGGACATTATCATCATTGTCAATGTAATTTTTCAAATCATCCATTCTTTTTTTTTCAGGCCACTCAAAATCTTTATTTCTACATCCTACTATGAATATTCTTTCTCTATTTTGCGGTATACCATAATCTCTAGTATTTAATATTTTCCATTTTATTGTATAACCGTAATTTCTTAATTTAACCATTTCATCGCATATGACTTTCCATGTATTTCCTTTATCATGAGACAGCAATCCTTTCACATTTTCAAGAATAAAATATGATGGCTGTTTTTTTTCTATTACTTCTAAACAACTAAAAAATACGATTCCGCGTTTATCACTAAAGCCTTTTCTTTCACCAGCCATAGAAAATGGCTGACATGGAAATCCACAAACATATAAGTCTATATCTGGAACATTATTTATATTTCGTTCAGTTATATCACCTACAGGATAAGTGCTATTTTTATCTCCAAATATAATTTCTGGATTGTAATTTGCTTTGATGCTTTTAATGCAATATTTATCTATATCAGAAGAGAAAATATGTTTGAAAGGGATTTTCATCTGTAAAAGTGCTTGTATAGGGGCTTCAATACCGCTGCAATCTGTTCCAACTCTTAAAATATCCATTTATTATTATAGAAAATACTTTTTAAATATAATCAATTGCGGAATTCCCCTATATAGAATTTAAACAAAAAAAATGAATTTTGAGATGTAAAAATTCAAATCCATCAATCACTCAAACTATTTTTAATGAATTTATCTAATTACAGTTCTAGATCGTTTGTTCTTTTTGGCGATGACACAAAAATCTACAAAGATTCAATTAAAGGTCTTGGTGGAAAATGGAATCGTAATTTAACAAATCCAATTACTGGCGAAAGATTCAGTGGATGGATTTTTCCGAATGAGAAACTTAATGATGTAACAAAAGAATTCGGAGTCCTGCTATTGCAAAAAACTTCATTGTCTGAACCTATTGTTGTCTCTGAATCAACAGAAGCTTCTTTATCTTCGTTTGAAGACGAGGAATTTCAAACTAATGATATGAAGCCTAGATCGCATTTAATATCTAATATGGCTTTTTTGTGTTTTGTTTTTATGTTGTGTTATGTAGTCGGATAAACTAAATATAAATTATATATAATCTGTTTTTTTAACCACATTTACTGGTTAAAAAAATGTTTGCCGATACGGAGAATCGAACTCCGGTTTCTGATTTACAAGACCAGTGCACTAAACCACTGTACTATATCGGCTATAATAAAGTAATATTTATCTTTAAATTAATTTTTCTATGTATTCTTTAATTGCATTATAACCAGCTTCTATCAATGTATTTTTTTCTTCTTCTGTCAAAGTAGACATAGATGTGATATTATCTGGTATATTTATTATACAAATACGCGGATCTACTTTATATAGATCATTCATAAAATCTGAATCGGTGCTATTCATGTATATACCATTAATCAATGCCAGTAGATACTGTATGAAATTATTAGAATTTGCATGTCTATCAACTTTATTGCATAAAACAAATCCTATGGCTCCGGACAAGTCATCATCGTAATTCAGATTTAGATATTGAAATGGTAGATTTCTATATAATCCTCCATCGCAATAATATTCACCATTCAATATTGTCGGCATAAAAACAATCGGATATGAGCATGACATTTTACATGCTTCGCGAACTTTCATATAAGGGGAAGTTTTTCGGCTAAAATAGACAGTTTCCATTGTATTTACATTACTACTAGTTATAATTAAATCCACAGGGAATTTTTCATATAATTCAGAAAATGTAATATCAACATCAATGTTTTTCGTTTGTAATATTAGACTTATGAGCTTTTCAATTTTAGAACTATCAATAACTCCATAATTTCTAAAGAGATTCGGCAAAGATGTTATTATTGTGTATAAATCCAAAAAATTAGGTAAGGTGAAATCTGACATTATATTGTTAAATTCGTCGAAAGTGCATTCAATAACAGTGCAAAGTGCGGTAAATGCTCCTATACTACTCCCACTAATTGCTTTGAGTTTATCTAATTTTATACCTTTCTCCGAGAAATATTTAAGAATTCCAGAATAAGCATACGCTTTTACTCCACCACCTTCGAACGATAAATACTCGATCATTTATATTATCTCAGTATAATAAAAAAAACTTAATGTTTGTATATAGTGTGAAAAAAATTGATAAATAATACAAAAAAAATGATATGGATCACAATATCATGGAAAATCCGAAGTCATTACTAACTGCTCACCAACTAGAGGTCTACAATGAATGCCTTATGAAGGGTTCCGGTGGATTGAGCTTAGTAATGGGATACGGCAAAACTCTTATTAGTATCGTCTTGAGCCTTGAGCAGAAAAAGAGGTCTGGATCACCTGAGCCTATACTAGTTGTTTGTTCAAAGACTCTGATAGAATCGTGGATCTATGAGATCAAGAAGTTCTTTGGAACGGAACTACGTTTTGAGGTCTTTCACAAGAGCTACATAAAAGACCTTGATAATTACGTGATCAATGACGGAATAAAGTTAATTTTAACAACACCTGAAGTTCTCACCAAAGCATACACAAAATACAATATGGAAGAGAAATTCACAACAAAGGAAATACAAAATGAGGGACGATTTAATCAACACTACATAAAGTGTTATCAAACTGACAAAGCGAATGTTCCATTTCTTAGAAAACGAACTGGAATTGCCAATATCTTCTCAACTAAATGGAGTAGTCTGATCGTCGATGAGGTTCAGAAATACACCAATATCAATAACATTCGCTGTCAAGCAATGGGAGCAATATGTTCACATTACCGATGGGTTCTTAGTGGGACGATGTTTAGCGAACCTATCATTGAGCGTATTCTTGGATACTATGTTATTATTCAGGATTCGTCATTTCCGAATAATATACCGGCTGCTAAAAAATTCGTTAATAGTCATTCGTTCAAAGGATTTGATTCTACGATTGTTAAAAGAAAGAAGAATCCTAGTTTTATCAAACCCATAGTTAATCAGAGGATAATTTCACATGATTTGACAGAGGAGGAGGGGATTGTATATAAATCTATGAAGACTGTTTTCAATGAGATAGAACAAAAAAAACAAACTTCCAAAGCCATGAAGAATAGCCAGGAGACAGTTCATTTGAATGGTCTTCTTTTTGACTTAATTCGTTGTTTAAGACAGTCATTGGTTTGTTCTGTTTCGCCTATATTGAATGAGAGTTGTGAACTTTCAACAAAATTAGCTAGAGAGGTTGAGAGAAATGGCTTAGGGGAATGGATGAATAACACAGAAGTAAGCATGAAATCAAGTCGGTTTATTGAGGCGTTAAAGGTCATTGATAAACATCCTACAGAAAATATAATCGTTTTCTCATGCTTTCGTAAATCAATTGATATATTTGAAAAATTTTTGCCAAGTGAGCGAAGTGTTTTCACTTTGTCATCCGATATGTCATCAGGTGAACGATTCAAATTTCTCGACGAATTTGGCTCTGGTAAAGGAAATATCCTACTTTTGACTTATGAAATTGGTGCTGAAGGGTTAAATTTACAAGCAAGTAACACAGTCGTTCTTCTTGATTTCTTTTGGAATGATGGCAAAACACAACAGGCGATAGCGAGAGTTTTGAGATATGGTCAAGTCGCTCCTGTTGTTAATATATACATGTTCACAGGGAATACAGCAATTGAGAAGGCAATGTTTGATAAGCATGATTCAAAGCTGGCTGTTATAGATGAACTTTCTAAGGGACAAGCAACAACAAAAGTCTCTCGTGTGAAAATAGAGGATATATTGAATATCATTAACAAGGAGGATAATCTGTATGCGATAAAGAGAATTCATAAAGAAACAAGAGCAAGAACTTCATTAGATAAGCTGATTCTATTGAAGAAAGAATTGATTGATGAAACTGATAGTTCTTCTTTAAATGTTCTCAAGATTAAGGATGTATTCAAAGAGATGACGAACTTAGATGATTTGACGATAGATATCCTCAAGAGAGCTGACATTATGCCATTTCTAAGATATCTAAGGGATGATTTCTCTAATGAAAAAGTTAACAAATACTCTGGTAAGTTAATGAGATATTGGAAGAATGAGTTTACAACAAAGAAGGAGGGTCATTAATATATACATTGAATATATAATCGTGTGAATTTTCTTAACCTGTAAAATAAGTTAAGAAAAAATGATTAAATGAATAAAAATTGACTCAAAAACAACTGAAAATATGAGTCAAGAAAGTAAAGAAGATGACATTCGTAAAGATGTCAAACAACGTCTAGAGAAAGAGAAGAAATTGGAGGAACAAATAAAAAATGATTTAGAAGAACTTGAAAGTTGGTGGGAAATTGAATGCAAAGTTTACGAGGAAAAAACAAAAAGATTAAAAATATATTGGAATGAATTGCGAACTCAAGAGTCTAGAAAACGAAGGGAATTAACAGAATTGTATGGTCATGGAATGCTTAATAAAGTTCGTAAAAAGTATAATATAAATTAATAAATTGATTTACTTTTCATTTTCACCTTCGTAGCAGCTAATTGCCTTTCGGAACGCTAATTCAAATTCTGATGGAGTAATAATGTCTTTGAATTCATTAAACATTTCTTCATAAATGGAAGGCATAAAAGTCCTAAAGAATAAAAGAAAGTTCTGTCTCTTTGCAAAATTAGAAGATTTGACCATCATTTCATTTAATACGTCCTCCGCAAAGTTTTCCACGCAATTTGATATTTCATCTTCCTTTTTATTTTCAGACAGTGAGAAAAATAGTTCCTTTCTGTCTTCAAACGTTTTATCAGTATATAATTTATTTTTATTTAAATATAATTCTAATACACTATCAAATTGTTTCGTATAAAAAGGAGAATCGCTATCTGTAATTTGTCTCGCATATGAATTTAATCTACCAGCAAAATTTGAAATGATTTGATCATCCCATGATATATAAATGTCGAACTCACCGAAACCAGAAAGCACGTTAATTAGCCTTGATAAAAATCCACTAGAACAAGTTCCCGACATATCCTCTAATTCTTCAAGAAGACGTTTTTCCATCTCATCCTTGTTTTCATTATTGTTTATGTAGCTCCATAACTTTACGATGATTGTTGATAGTGTGTTGTTAAAATAAAATGTCTTGTCCATAAAAATGCGATTCAGAGAAATTTTAATTTTATTTTGACGTTCATATTCACTTTTGCATTTAATAGAACAGAATTCATCTCTTTCTTCTTCACCAAAGGAAGTTGTTTCGTAATCGCATTCACAACTTTGAATTTGTTTCAGTTTTTTTATGATTAAAGAAAATACGTGATCGTAATTAATGTAATCACCATCTTCATTTTTCATTGTTGGGAACGATGATAATGATTCTAGATTTTTCATTACGGACTCTTCTATTTTCGACGTATGGACATTCTGTGCATTTTCAAAGATGGTTTTGCCTTCACCGAAGAATCTACCTAGAGCATATATGATTTCACGTCCTTTTATTTTCATTTCATCTGAACCAAGAGTTAAAAGTGTATCCGCGGCATCGGCTCTTAAATTGTAATCTAATTCTGAATCGTTTGCGAATGACAATAAAGTATTTTCAACGACAATCTTTGTATCTAAATCAGGTTCGCAATTTTGTAATATGTTCTGAGATGCTAGGATTTTATACATGGTGTAGTTAAATGATTGTTGTATGAATTCCGTGCATGATTTCAAAGTGTAAAATTTATGAAGTTCAATGCCTCGTTTTTCAATAGAAAGTATTATTTTGTAGCGATAATCGCAGTCCAGTAAAAAGTTGTTAATTATTTTAAGAAAGTATTCAAGTGCCTGATTTTTGTACTCTTCGTTTTTCATTAACATGTAAATCGTTTCAACTTTGTATGGTGTGGAAAGATCGTCATCTAGAGTTTTACATACTATATCAAGTGCAGAGTATGCCTTGATCATTCTTAGTTTATTTCTGTTTGAGATGGCTTCATTGCTTTCTCGTTTGATTTCTTTGAAGTCATCATCGTCTTTTTCGTATATTTCTTCTTCAAGTTCGGTGAAACTTAATAGACTTTTAACTGCTTCAATTTTCAAAAAACTAGAGAGGTCGGTTTTCGTTGATATCTCAAATATAAAGTTCTCTAGTTTCTTTGTTCCGCTAAACGAATACATACCGGATAAACGACTAATGATCTCCAAGAAATCTTCGGGAAATTGTTTATAGTACTTGGAAATGACTTTTAGTCTCAAATCTAATTCTAAACTTAAATCAAATATGTTATTTTTGTAATTTTCTGAATCATTTAAAATGATTTCTTCGTTATCATTGCTGTCATCAATAATTTCATCGTTATTTAAAATTGTGTTTAAAACCATTTTATATAATCAAAAATCTTTTTTTTATATAACATTTTTGTTTCGTGATCTTCGTTTTTTTTGAGATCTTCTCTTTTTTGAGAGTTTCTTTTGAGGTCTTTTCTTATTTGGACTCTTTCTATTTTGCGAGCGTTTCTTTGGCGACGTTCTATTTTGCGATCTTCTCTTCTTTCTATTTGAACGTTTCTTTGGTGATCGTTTTCCATCTATTTTATAGTTGCAAATTGTTTTCGGTTGTTCCTCAAGTCGTTTTTGTTCCTCAAGTTGTTCTTCAAGTAGTCTTTCAGATATCCTCTCTTGCTCTTCAATCCGTGTTTGTTCTTCAAGTCGTCTTTGTTCTTCAAGACTCTTTTGTTCTTCAAGTCGTCTTTGTTCTTCAAGACTCTTTTGTTCTTCAAGTCTCTTTTGTTCTTCGGCTATCCTTTTTTGTTCTTCATCTGACAAAGATAAGATTCTATTTTTGAATTTTAGAACTTGTTTTGGATATTGGTTACTCATTCTTCCGAAAAAATTAGAAGGATCTTTAATATCATCGGAGGTGATTTTTGAAACTTTATTAAACTTCTCACTATCTTTTTCTCCCATTTTACCATTTGGACCGGCGATTTCAGTTTTGATGTCCTTTACAACTTTTAAAAGTATTATTTTTTTGATTCCGTTTTTCAAACTCTGAAACTTTGCATTGTCGCTGTTTTGATTTTCCATTATCAAGAAATCATTATATTTTCGGTTTAGATATTTCTCGTCGTAAAAATCTATGTTGTAATACTTTTTGGCCCATTTGTTTATTTCTTCTCCGTTCATATTTTATTTATATGATAATATTATTTTAATTATTTAAAGTTTAGAGAATTATCTATTAAACGCAAACATGGAAGAACAGAAAGTTACAAAAGAAGTTGATAGTGATTTAATTATCAAATTAAGAAAATTGCCGACTATGAAAGATGTATTTGATTTTATAGTTCGCAGATATCCCGAGTGGATCATTGGATTTTGTGATAATTATTCGGAAGACTATCCGCATTTGTATGCCAATTGGAAGAAACTTTCGGAGGAATCCAACATAAAGCCGATGAAAGTTATACTTGTTAAACATTTTGAAAACGATGATCAATTTTCACTTTCCGAATTATTATTTACTGCAGGATTTGTTGTCAGAACTATATCTGAGATTGCATCATGTCCTGTCTGTAAATATGCCATTCCGACGAAATTCACTTATGAAAAACTAAAGGAGTTAAATTCACCTAATGTATCATTACCAGATGAATGGTCAGAGAAATGCAAGAAATGTCAATAAGAAAGTCTTTTTCTTAATCCAGTTGTATTGGATTAAGAAACAAATGTGATACACACAAAGATATATAACAAATTAATCAATATATGAACGAGAATGCCATCCATTTGCGGATGCCCACATTATTAACATATCACCCCTTGTGGATAAAGTTATATCAGACGGAACTCCGCCACTATATCCATTATTGTAATTAACTGTTACGCTGCTAGATCCATCGACTATTGTAATTATTTTTTGTTGTCCAACCTTTCCTTTTGGAAGATATAATTGATAACTTGATGTCGCATTAATTTTTGTTGTTGGAACATTTGGATCCAACGTTGTAGTTCCTGAAACTACTTCAACTTGATTGGCGGTTGACTTGTGTATTTCGTCAAGAATAATATTTGATAATTTGAAACTCATTTTTTATTTATAAACAACATTTTATTTTTTTAACATGATTTTCAACGTCAAATTTTAATCTTACATATTTAAGTACAAAATCGTTGCTCAAATTATCACCAGCAACTCGGTGGAGGACTTTCCGTTGAATAGACAAAAAGACCTGTGTCGTTGAAGGATAGTTTACATTTCCATCCCAAATTATCAACCAAGTCGGCTATAATGCTTTCCATTAAAATTTGCATCTGTTTAATGTTTCTGTTCAAATGCAAACCACAGAATTTATCTAGATCATAGTATTCGTTTTCACTTTCTCTTGTTAATAGGAATATACAAACATCCTCAATCAATAGATTTCTAAGACGCTTCTCTTGAATGTCCTTAAAGTTATTTTTATTGTTAACATGTAGTTCATTTGGCAAATTATTCATATCAGTAATATTTTTATTTACTAACTGTAAACTCTTTAAGTTTTTTTTTATTATAATTTTTTTCATATATATAATAAAAAATCATGGGTCAAACAAATTCGCATCAAGATCATTATGATGAAATAAAAACTAACAAGATTTGTATAGGTGATACTTGTTTGTCTCAAGAAACCTTGAGAGATATGTTGATAGCAACAAATAATTCAATTCAGCTATCATCTAATACACCATACGTAAAAAATGAAAAGAATGAAGGTTCGTGTAACAAAGGATATGGAGGGAGAATAATTTATTCAACTGATGGCAAAGGACTATCGGGATGCAATAAATGCAGACCTGGAACTTACAAATCCTCTACTTCAAACGAAGATTGTTCTATTTGTCCACCTGGTTATTATTGTCCCGATGATGGAGGAGGAATTTACAATATAAGTAGAAAGTGTGAAAAAGGATTTTTCTGTCCAACAGGCTCGTATGAAAAACAAAAATGCAAGGACGGTTTTGACTCCGAAGAAGGGGCAAGTGCGTGTTTCCCTCTTCCGGTAATAGAAAATTATGATGTGGAAAATAATAATGGAACAAATAAAGAAGGTTTTAGTTTTATTGGAATTTTTTAAACTACAAAATTTTCTTCTCTAAAACACGCTGAATTAAATTCATCCTCTTTTCTAGTTTTTCAATCATGGCATACAATTGCTCATTTGAAAAATTGTTCCGACGTTTAGGTGTTTTCGGACTTGGAAAGTTGTCGGATGAACTTGAATTATAAGAGGAGGATGAATATTCATCTTCCTCTTTTTTTCTAATTAATGAAGGAACTTTAACAATCTCGCTTTGTTTTCGCTCAGCCATCATCTTATTCTCATTTTTTTCAATAAAATTAGAATGTGTGAACGATTTAAAAAAATCATTTATTTCTGCATCTCCTCCATTGTCACTCACGAATTCAGATTCAGACTCTGTTGAGGGTGATGATGATGAAACATCTTCTGAATATGAATATTCGTCATCATCACTATAATTATAAATGGCGTTTACAAATCTAGGCTTTCCATTTTTCTCGGTTAAATTTAGATAGTTCAAAATCTTAATCAATTCCTGTTCTCTATCTTTGTCTATTATAAAACAATCTTTTTCAACGACACTAGAGATGTTATTGAAAAAATCATAGAGTTTTTTAGTCTCGCAATACACAATCAAGCAATTTTTTCTTTTCTCATAAGTTAAAGATTTCTCCATTTTTTAAAAAATAAAATTGATTTGTTTAAATAACTTTCGTAAATAAATTCACTTAAAAGAATACAGCAATATAATAAATAAAATGCCCGGATTACACTTGAAATACATATCTCAATGGAATTTAAAACAACACACCCCTAATTTTTCTTATGATGACAAAAATTACAAATCCATAAAGGAATTTATTGATCTCAATTTACCAACTCAGGAAGAGTTAAATGATAATGATCTAGTTATATTTTGCATTGAAGAAATGTATGGATATAGAACTGGAATATTTGGATATTTAATGACATTTCTATCAAATGCATATATGTCTGCGAATTTACCAGCGACTTCAATATTTCAGCATATTTACAATTACATTTACAAAACAAACATATCTATAAAAGATATTGAGTTGTCCTCATTTTTAATAACTCTAATTAATCGTCCCATCCCGTTTTTAAATTTTGGGGTTTGGGACAACAAAAAGCGAGTTTTTAATGAAAACTTTCATAACAGTATTTTGAAGCACATTAATCCAAATCGTTCTATTAGCAATATGTTTGACATCTTTTCAAATTTATGTTCTCCTTTTTATGATAGTGGTTTGTCTATTCTTTCAAATAAACCTAGTTTCACTGGAGGGTTTGAACGTCTACAAGATGTCACTGGTTATATGAAGAATTACGGGTTTATTTGGAACTATTTCAAAGATGATAATAATTGCAAGGGTATAATGGTTATATGTATTAATTTATCTGACGAAACGAATTTGCTGGTCAAGGAGAATGAATACAATCAAATGATTAATTTTGTCCACTTGCTTCGCGAACAATATAGCGTTGGTGTTAAATTTTACGAAACTTATTTAATCGGTGATTTGAAGATGAATCCAGAAGAATCCGGGATGCTTAACTTGTTCAAGGATTTCCAACTCTTCAATAAGAAAGATACATCATATCTATTATACAATAACAGTAATAATAAAAACTGCACATTCAATAAACAGCCATCCGCCTCATCATCTGTAATTTATGATGATGATTATCTTCCATTCTTGAAATACACATTTCCTGAAACATATTGTAAGAAGAGACTTTTTGAACAAATATTTGAAAACTGTAAGAATGCTAATAAAAAATTCAGATTTGAAAAAAAAGAATCTGAATCTAATAACAAGACCGATCAAGAAATGCCTCCACAAGATGTTGTTGTTAATTTAGAAACTGTGGGGGAAGAATGTGAAGACGATGATCCTGAAATGCCTGAGCTGATTTCAGATTCCGATGGAGACGAAACTCAATACAATATCGTATTGAATCCGATTGATAATTATTTGAAGCGACCGAATGAGTCTCCGGTTTCAGAAAAGTCTGATGAAGAGTGGACTAGGGTTTAAGAAATCTTTTTCCATTTTCCCTGTCCTTGGCTATGATAAGCAACAGGAATTGTTGTGCCTGTGACGATTATACCTATTGAATAGAATGCGTTCCTTAGTCGTTCTTTCATTTTTTATTCTTTACAAAGAATAAAAATATATATCATATAATTACACTATAACATTTGGCGAGCTGGACATTCTCTGCTTTGCATCTTTGATAAGCGTCAGATCATCAATTTTATTGTAGTAACTTTTCGCCTTTTGATAGTTATCTAAACTTAATCCAACATATGATAACCAGCTTAATATAATATATAAATAAGCATCCGCAATTGTGAATGAATCGCCGTATAAAAATTGGTCATCATGGAGAATATTGTCTTCAAGATGCTTCATCTTTTTATTGAAGTTCGTCAACATAAAGTTTCTAATGTGTTGATCGCTTGACTGAGGACTAAAAAACAGTCCGATGGATGCATGCATTTCGCTTGCTAGAAAAGAGAGAATCTGTCTTAAAACATATCTTTCATTTGATCCGACACTTGGTGCTAAATTTGAAGTGGATTTGTCAGCGATGTACTCAAGACATGATATATTTTCATTTAGAATTGTTCCGTCATCTAGAACAATACAAGGAACGTTTCCTTTTGGATTTATAGTATAAAAATCCACTCCTGAAGATGTAAGGTGAGTTCTGAGATCAACGACTTCACATTCATATTGTAATCCGGAAGTAAATGCGCAAATAAAAGAACTTGCGCCACAGCTTGTTGGTGTATAATAAAGTTTAACCATTTTTTTATATTGTATTGTTAAGTTTTTAAATGGATGTTTTTTTATATAAAAAAGAATAAACAGAGAATAGTATAAAGGATATTGATAATACAAAGGATATTACAATAGGTCCAGCGATTCTCTTGTTCCTCACGAATAATTTCTGGAATGACATATATTTAGTTTTGATATATTTAGTTTTGATATATTTAACCTTTGATATTTAATCTTTTTCATTTTTTTTCCGAGATTATTTTTTATTAACTTATATTAATAAAAAAATGAAACCAACATTTGAAGCGTTTTTATATTCATTGTTAATATTTTTATTTGTAGTATTAGTAGGACTATTTTCATATAGCATTCATTCTTATGTAGAAGAAACTAATAAGAAAAAAGAAGATCAAGATCAAAATAAAGTTAACTGGTCATTAGCTGGTATCATAATTACAGGATGTATTTTATTGGTATCTTTGTTCTATGCCGTTTTTTTTATTATAAAAAAAAGAATGTCTATGAAGCCTCCTCCTGAAAAAAAATTCATTAAAGACGTAGAAAAGCTCAAAAGACGTTTCGCTGCAAAAAATGAAAATATCATGCCTTACGATACTCCATTAAAAGATGAAAAAGATTATGAATATTCTCCAAGATCTACTGAAAAGATTCCTTTATTGAGTTTTGAAGAAGAAGAGTAACATTAAACTGTTCAGTCCGATTTTTATATCTGTGGATATAACAATCAATCTTGCTCAAGACATTTTTATTCACGATAAAAATACATTCATTTCCAATCATGTAATATGAATACATATCTTGTTCTTTTATGTTTTTTCCAATTTGTTCAACCTCATTTGATGTTCCTTTGTAATAAACTGAATTTTCTAATATTTCATATTTTATATATTTATTTAAAATCTCTATGGTTTCGGCTTTCAACAATTCCACATTGTTTTCTTTGAAATAATCCACCTCGTCTTGAATTCTCTGATCAATCGTTCTTTCTAAATTGCTGAAATCATGCTGTATATCTGTATCAAGTGATGAATTATCACCTCTGTAGCATTCCGAAAAGATCAAATGAGGACATGGATAATACACATTAAGTTCATTGGCAGATTTTTGAATGCATGTATCAATTCCATTTGTCGCTCCAGTTCTATCAAGAAAATTTAAGAATTTCTCAGCACCTTTTCTTGAAATCAAAAAACCAGTAGTTCCTCCGAGGGATTGAATGAATGATTGATAGACGTTAATTTTTTCAATCTCAGGTAATTTGGATTTATCAAAGTATTTAGGATTATTAGGATCTCTTACATGATGACCTAGAAATACAAAATCCCAGTCCAGATCCTTAATTTGTTTTTGTATATGTTTGAATTTAGTTTCAAAGTTATCTTGAAATGTAATATCATCTTCAAGAATCATAAAATACTTGATATTCTTATCTTCTTCTTTGATTAGATTAATAAAAAGTTTGATATGAGACATAAAACAGCCTACCATACCACGTCTCATAGAATAATCATTGTTTTCAAAAATTTGTTGTAATTGCCTGCTTGAATTTAATTTCATTCCGTCAACAGCACTAAATCTTTCATATTTCAAAAATCGAGGTATATCCTTCTTTATATTTTCCCAGCGATCAGGACGACGATCCAAATTAACAATAAACGTTTTGAAGTCTGCCAAGTCGTCAGACAATGAAGACGAAGATTCCTTTATTTTCTCCTCCTTTCCATAAAATTGAATCTCGTCATTTAATTTGTAAGCATTTAATTTACTATCATCGTCTCTCTCACTTGTTAATCTTCCGATGTGTATACAATAAATACCTTCAAAAAAAGCGGACATATATCCTGCTCCGGAGTATCTATTTGCATAATCCATTTCAAAATGTGAAATTTGTTCATTGAAAGGACCAAGTATGTTAAAAATCTCTCTTTTCAAAAGAGAAGGTCTAAAAGAAAAGTGAGGCCAGTAACTTGAATTCTTGTTTGTTCCATGTTTTTTAACCCAATTTTTGATTTCCTCTTCGGTTCTCGCGTATTCATGAATATAAAATCTAATGCCGTTATTCGTTGTATTAAATTTACCTCCTTTGATGTCAATATCACTCTCAATTTCGGCATAATTTTTGTTAAATAGACATTGACCCAATTTAGAATTTGATGACAAAACATCTAGAGAATCAGTTATATAATTTCGCTTCACAAAAAACTTCCAGTCATCCTCAAGATGAAGAATGTAAGGCGTTTTGACAATAGATCTTATAATGTTAAGACTTTGTGGATGACCTTTTTCTTTTTTACTTTTGAAATAAAATGTGAAGAATGGATAAAGCGTTTTCATTTTCTCGCGATCTTCATCTGAACTATTATCATCAATACAATACCAGAAATCAATTAAATTCAAATCTTTCACGCAATTCAAGAAGGAATTAATAGTTTTTTCAAACAAATCAAACCGTTTACAAGTTGTAATTGTGAAAGACACTAAAGGCAAATTATTCTTTTTCCGAGCTTGAATTTGATCAACAATATCCTTATTATAATATATATAGCGATCGCAAACATGGTCAATTGAGAAATGTTGATTGAACAGGATTTTCCAGCTATTGTCTTTTGACAATCCTTTTAATTCAAGACCTTCTTGTAGATTATCAAATGCGCTTTCGTGATCGTTACAATAGTACGCGCTTATAGCATACTCATCTTTCACGTCAAGTAGATATGGAAATTTCTTTAGCATATACTTTCCTATATAAGTTGTTAAATGAAACATATTATTGCTTCTTGCGCAGCGTAATAAATTAATCGCGTTGTTTTCAATTGGATTTTTTAAAAATTCTAAACATAGTTTATCTATTTCTTCAATAGTCATTTTATAAATGTTCTTTAATATTTTTTAAATCAATAAAAATACATACAATTACCTTTTTCAACAACATTTTGATTTTTTTGGTGTCGTTTCATGTGGCATGCGAAATTTTTGATCTTTAATCTTCTTTTTCTTATTCAATTCAACGGACAAATGATAAAACAATTCTTTGATATTTATATCATTCTTTGAAGATGTCTCGATGAAATCTATACCCAAAGAATGTGCGTAATTTAATCCAGTAGAGTATTCTATTTGTCTCAAATCTTCTAAATCATTTTTAGTACCTACTAAAATCTGAATAATATCACGGTCATCAACATACTTCTCAATTTCATCTATCCAAAATTTTGCATTTTCAAATGACTTCAAACTTGTTATATCATAACATATAATAAATGCACTTGAATTCCTGTAATAAGAACGTGTGAGAGATCTAAATCGTTCCTGACCACACGAATCCCATATCTGTAATTTCACTTTCGTTTCATCTTCTAATTTGATCGTTTTTACATTGAAATCAATTCCTATGGTTGAAATGTAACAGTTCATGAATTGATTATTAACTAATCTATCTAACAATGAAGTTTTCCCTGAATTTGAATCACCAAGTATTAATGTTTTAAACAAATCATCATACATCTTTTCTTTTTTATTATATTTAATACATAATAAAAATATTCTCTTTATACCATCATAAAATTGTCATGTAGCGAATCAAATATCAACATTTGGTCATCATAGTACGAAGTTTGTGTCCTAAACATAGATTGACTTTTTTCATATTGATATTCAACATTTTTATTAAAGTGATCTGATAATATATAGTCTAGTTTATTTTTTATTTTCAGCAACGTCATTTGCATTATTTTAACATATTCAAGTGACAGTTTTTCTTGGATCTCAAGGAGGCGTCTATTGTAAAATATAATCAAATTGAAATAATCTATTTGACACGAGATGTATTCACTAGTTAGTTTGCTATAAGAGTGTTTTTTCGTGTTTAGAATTTCTTCTAAGTGTTCAACGTTGCTTTGTGATTTCGTTATAATTTCATTAATCTTCGTTAGGTCTTCAGTCTCCATGTTTAATTATATTCTTGTATTTCTTTATATATTTAATTTAATTCTATTCAACATTTGTGTAGTAAATCAGATTTTCTATTACTGTAAACGTTATAATTTGACCACCGCATACTCTCAACAATCTTAAATTTAATCCTTTGTAAAATGTTTCTATACCTTCCTTTTCCAAAATCTGTTTCACTGCATCCAATATAGAATTATATTTGTATTTTGGATTCATGTATCGCGTTTTCAAAACGTCTACGGGATTTGTTATAATTGGTCCTATGGAACTACTAATCATACTCGCAAGTGCTATTTTCACAAAGTTTGGTTTTTGATCATTCTGAATAAAGAAATTGCGTAGTTTGTAATATACAGAGAAATTGAAGGATTGATTAATGGATTGTCTAAAACAGGTTGTCATATATCCTCTGTAAAGTCCTTTCAGACCGTTATTTTTTATAATATTTTTAATGCATGTGATTGGATTGTTTTCTTTTGTTGTTTGTAAATTTGTTTTTACTAGTTCAAATGGTGTTATAAATAAAGATTCGACAGTTCCAGCACAAATTCCAGCCAGAAAATTGTGAATGAAATTATCATCTTTTGATTTCAGGAGCTCAAACGTTGTAAACCTCAGAAAATATTTTGTAAACATTTGTCCTGTAAAAGGCGTAAAACCTTTATAAAGCAAGTGAGGATTTTTAATGAATGGATGAAAGCCGGAGTATTGATTGGATTGCTTGAGAACTTTAATTGTATCTAATGGTTGCATAAAGATGGATTCTACGATACCTGCTATAGGCGCGAATATAATTTTTCTATTTTCATAATATGTTGGGTTATTGAAAAAAAAGATTGTCATTTTTATAATAAAATATAAATTATAAATTATATTTTATAATTGCATTTTGTTCGTTATTAGATAGATTCTATATAAAAAAATATAATACGCGAATATAAATTAATGTAAATACAAAGCAAATTATAATACCTAAGCATATATAATCAAAAAATACAAATAAAAGTTCTGTGAAACGTTGTTCTTCGGCGATTGTTATTAGAATGTCTTCATTAATAAATTCATCGTTTAGATTTATCATTTTTATGGACTACAAATTTAAAATCTATTATGGAAAAAAATTCATTTTTCTTTTTCACTGGATGTCTGTTTTGTAATCAATCGGACTATAACATAAATGAGGAATATAATCATAATATTCTATAGAACCTTTATTTTCACCATGACACCATAATAAAAATAAATCAACCGCAACAGGTTTATTTTCATCTGATAAACTAGACTCAAGGAATATCTTAGCGCAATATTTAGAAAAGATCAAGACATGTGTAGTTCTATCAATGATTTGTCTAGGAATAGACGGACAATGATTCCTTTTGTGAAGTCTGTTATTATTCTTTGTTCTATTCCAGAATAAATCAAGCTCCTTCTGAGATGGTGTGAAATATTTGTCGAATCGCCCTCCTATGTATAAAAATTTGTTAAAAACGTCAAAATGTTTATTTTCTTCATTGAACGAGTTCACTGCTTCTACGAAATTCTTCTCAAATCCATCGGAGAAAAATACATCATCTTCAAAAACGATGACAAGATCATTGTCATTTATTGTATCGTCTTCTGCTATATTTTTCCAAATCTGACGATGAGAAAGATGACATCCTATTTCTCCCTTCCTTGTATTTGGATTTTTTAAATATGGTTCTGATAGTGTTTCCAAATTAAGTTCCTTTCCATAAACTCCATAAAAAACTTCAAACAAATCAGGGTCAAAATACGGACTTGTTCTCCGTCTAAATTCAGCATATCTATCCTTTCTATGTTTAAGATTCAAAACGTATCTTTTTTTGAAATTTTCCCTCATGAAATCATCCAACATTATTTATAATAATTTATTTATTATAAATTCAAATCTTTATATTTATATTATCTTTAGTATTTACCTTCTCTTCCACCTGATCCTTTTCCGCCGCTTTCAAGTAGCTCCCATAATATTCCACTACCTTTACTTTGACTTTCGGTGCTTTCACTCGTTTCATTATTTTTATTATACCCACCACGCCCTCCTCCATTATTACTGTTATTATATCCACCACGTCCTCCTCCGTTATTACTGTTATTATATCCACCACGTCCTCCTCCGCTATTACTGT